>JAEAMG010000223.1_pt1 | contig 85126 bp, 72 predicted proteins | sample 8958741 | NCBI WGS metagenome assembly JAEAMG01 (sample SAMN16933256, study PRJNA681125) | bioreactor sludge metagenome | isolation source: anaerobic bioreactor treating anionic surfactant - SDBS | place: India: Bengaluru | collected 2019-02-28
TAAGAATTTAAAAAAAATAAAAATTATTCAAGAGATGCCAAAATGGATGAGACCTTCAGGGGAGTTTGGAATAGGATTACAAAGTATATTTTTATTAACAAATAGTCTTCCTCAAAAATATCAAATAGTAAGTTATAAAACAAAAAATATTTTTACTAACGACTATTTGGAAATCACTATGAATTCACCACTTGGAGAGAAAAGTGGATATTGTTTTATTTCTAAATTAAATAATGAATTTATAGATTACGGAACGAATATTAAAGTTCATTTCTCAGTAAGTAAGGATGATTTTTTTGACAATGAATTATATTTAAGTAGAAAAAATATCTATGTTGAAAATTATGAGCTAAGGTCTAAATTGATTATTTGGGAGATATATAAGAAATTATTAAAAATAGCTTCATCTTCTATAGTGAATATAAAGATAGAGACTGATCTGGATGAAGATTTTACCAAATTTTCAAATTATCAAAAGTATTTTTACAGGAGAGGTTTAAGTTATCTGGAAAAAAACTTTGATTTTAGCAAAGAAAGAATATGGTGTAATGAATATAATATTTTTTTCAAAATAAATATTCTCGATATAAAGGAATATAATCGAAGTCACACTTTTAATGATGTGGTTCAGTTGCTGTTTAAAGGCCAGATAGCTTCCACTCGTGATAATTATATCAGTGTGTATGATAATGATTTGTTTAACTTCTTTTCTTTTGAATTTGATTTTTATGGTATTAATGCTAAAGAAGTTTTGAATATTAATAGAGATAGTTGGAAGTCTGATTTTGTTCATGAGATTTACGTTAAATTTTTCAATATATTAAAAAATGTTTATGAAAATAATTTTTTAGAATTATCAAAAATGCTAAAGGGTGGACTTTATCTAAGACTATTTGAATATTTCATAGGAAAAATTAATTTTAAAGAAATTTTTCTTGATGAGGATATTAGAGAATTGTTTGGAATAGATTTTGATTTAAATAGGATCTTATTTCTTCAAGGAAAAGGTTTGAATCTATTAAAGAGTGATGTGAATTATATCGATATTTATAATAGAAATGATTGTCTTCAGGATTTGTTAAAAAAATATTTATCAAATAAAGGATTTTTAATTTATTCTATATTTGATGGTGAAAAAAGTATGGGACAAATTTGCATACAACCTTTATTTAAAATCGAAGAAATTTTAGTTGAACAGTATTCTTTTTCTGAGATTAAGCCTTGGGGTAATAATTTGGATTTTGAACAATCTATCATAAGTGCGTTTAAGCCAAAATTTCATCTATTTAGTGAATGTTATTTTTATTTATACATAAATTTAAGTAATATTGAGGGGGACTTCGATAAAGAATTTTATGATCTTAGATTATCAGAGCAGAATCATGAAAATAGAATTTTGTTACCATTTTATATTTATAAGAATAAATTAGTTCGTGCTGATCTTAAAGATTTTATTAATTTTTTATTGAATCGAAAACTGCTTTTACTAGATTTATCAATGGAAAAAATTTTGAAAATATACAAAAAATTAAATATTGAAATTGAAGCAGTAATGAAAAATACAGAAATATGGAAAACTCAAAATGAAATTGATGAAAATATAAAATTTATTGATGAATAAAAGAAACCCCGCAATAAGCGGGGTTCTTGTTATCTCAATATTTAATTAAATATTAAACACGTTCGATAATGGTTGCGATACCTTGACCAAGACCAATACACATGGTCGCAAGACCGATTTGCGTATCTTGTTGTTCCATCACGTTCAACAATGTTGTTGTGATACGCGCACCAGAACAACCCAATGGGTGACCAAGAGCGATTGCACCACCGTTCAAGTTCACACGATCTTGCTGGTCATAAATGCCTAAGCCTTTAAGAACTGACAAACCTTGAGCAGCAAACGCTTCGTTTAATTCAATTGTTTGAATGTCAGCAATCGACAAGCCCGCACGTTTAAGCGCTTTTTGCGTAGCAGGAACAGGACCGTAACCCATGATTGCTGCATCACAGCCTGCAACTGCCATAGAGCGAATCACAGCACGTGGCTTAAGACCTAATGCTTGAGCACGTTCAGCAGACATCAATAACATTGCAGAAGCACCATCAGACAACGCTGAAGAGGTCGCCGCAGTCACTGTACCGCCTTTCGGATCAAATGCTGGACGTAAAGCCTGGAATGCTTCAAGGTTAGCATCTGGACGAATCACTTCGTCGATGTCGCACAGGATTTTGAAACCGTTCTGGTCGTGACCTTCAACACCAATAATTTCGTTTTTGAAACGACCTTCTTGCGTTGCAGCCCAAGCGCGGCGGTGAGATTCAACACCAAACGCATCCTGTTCTTCACGAGTAATGCCGTTCATGCGACCCAACATTTCAGCGGTTAAGCCCATCATGTTAGATGCTTTTGCATAGTGCTTAGACGCTTCCGGGTTGATGTCGATACCGTGCATCATGCCAACGTGACCCATGTGCTCTACACCACCAATGATGAAGATATCACCCTGGTTGGTTGCAATTTGCGCCGCAGCAGCATGGATTGCCTGCATTGAAGAACCACAAAGACGGTTAATCGTTTGACCTGCAACAGTTTTAGGCAAGTCAGCCAATAAACCAATGTTACGGGCAATGTTCATACCTTGTTCAAGCGTCTGGTTGACACAGCCCCAGATCAGGTCTTCAACTTCGTTGACATCAAACTGGTTACGGGCAACCAAAGCACGAACCAATTCAGCAGATAAGCTGTCAGCACGGACATTGCGGAACATACCGTTTTTGGATTTACCCATTGCTGAACGTACACCATCAACGATGACAACGTCACGCGGATTTAAAGTAGCCATTCACGTTGCTCCTTAACCGTAGAATTTTTTGTTGTTAGCAGCCATGTCGCGCAACATTTGTGGCGCCTCATAAGCCTTACCTAAGTGAGCGTATTTGTCGCAAAGTGCAACGTATTCAGCAACACCTGTTTGGTCGATGTAACGGCATGGACCACCGCGGAATGGAGGGAAACCTACACCCATGATCATCGCCATATCTGCTTCAGAAGCAGTTGCAACGATGTTGTCTTCCAGGCAACGAACAGTTTCGTTACAGAAAGTCAGCATCATACGGTCAATGATTTCTTGAGCATCAAATTCACGTTTGTCGCTTGTCGCAACAGAAGCAACCAGCTCATATGCAGTTGGATCAACCACTTTGGCTTTTTTGCCTTTACGGTCTAATTCATATTTGTAGAAACCAACGTCGTTCTTTTGACCCAAACGTTTTGCTTCATACATGGTTTGAATCGAACCTTTGAAGTCCGGTTTCATACGGTCAGGGAAGCCTTCAGCCATTACTTCTGCACCGTGAACGCCTGTGTCGATACCGACAACGTCCATCAGGTAAGCAGGGCCCATTGGCCAGCCGAATTTTTCCATCACTTTATCGATTTGCTGGAAGTCTGCACCATCTTTAAGAAGAAGGTCGAACGCACCGAAGTAAGGGAACAATACACGGTTCACAAGGAAGCCCGGGCAGTCATTTACCACGATAGGTGTTTTACCCATTTTCTGAGCAAGAACCACAGTAGTTGCGATTGCTTCAGCAGATGTTTTCTCACCACGGATGACTTCTACCAGTGGCATCATATGCACCGGGTTAAAGAAGTGCATACCGACGAAGTTTTCAGGACGTTGCAGGTTTTCAGCCAGACGGGTGATTGAAATCGTAGAGGTATTTGATGCAATGATCGTGTTTTCACGAACGTTCTTCTCGGTTTCAGCCAGTACAATACCCTTCACTTTAGGGTTTTCTGTTACCGCTTCAATCACGATATCCACTTCTTTAAATTCTTCGTAGCTTAAAGTCGGGCGGATGCGAGCAAGGGTTTCACCCATTTGCGCAGGTTTCATTTTCTTGCGTTCAACTTGTTTTGTTAACAAGCCATTCGCTTCTTTCATACCCAGTGCAAGCTGTGGATTACCAATGTCTTTCATGATGATTGGTGTGCCTTTGCTTGCCGCCTGGTAAGCAATACCACCACCCATAATACCCGCGCCAAGTACAGCTGCCTGGTTTACAGGATGAGCACCTTTTTCATATTTCTTAGAAGTTTTCTTCACCACTTGGTCGTTGATGAATAAACCGATCAACGCGCCAGCTTGTGGAGTTACCGCAGCTTTAGCAAAACCTTCAGCTTCTACTTTTAATGCTTCGTTACGTGGAAGGCTTGCACCTGCCTGTAAAGAATCAAGAAGAAGTTTAGGCGCAGGGTATTGCGCAGGGTTTGCTTTCGCAAGTACCGCACCTTTCGCCGTATTGAACGCCATCATTTGTTCAAGCGGGTTTAATTTAATAGGGTCTAATTTTTCTTGGCGTTTTGCTTTCCAGTCTACACGGCCAGCAAGTGCTTGTTTAACCAAGTCAATCGCAGCGTCAGTAAGTTTATCCGCAGCCACAACCGCATCTACAGCACCGTCTTTAAGTGCAGCAGCAGGTTTTTTAGGCGCAGCCATTGCCATCCATTCAACCGCATTGTCGATACCAATAACACGGCTTAAACGAACAGTACCACCGAAACCAGGGTAGATGCCCAGTTTGATTTCTGGAAGGCCGACTTGCGCTGCTTCTGACATGACACGGTAGTCACATACCAGGCACATTTCAAAGCCGCCACCCAATGCCATACCATTGATTGCAGCAACTTTAGGAATCTCTAGATCTTCAAATGCATTGAAGATGTCGTGAACAGGCAAAGCCCAATCCACAATCGCTTGTTCGCCTTGAGCGAAGTTTTCACCAAATTCAGTGATGTCTGCGCCAACGATAAATGTAGATTTACCCGAAGTAACAACTAAACCTTTAATCGTGCTATCTGCTTTTACAGCTTCAATGGCAGCTTTAAAATCTTCAATTGTTGCACGGTTAAATTTGTTGACCGACTCACCTTGTAAGTCAAAGCGGAATTCTGCAATTCCGTCCGAAAGCATTTGGACGGTAATGGCATTGCCAGCGTGGATCATGCCTGATCTCCTTTATTTTGGAGGACTTCTAAGTTGATGTTGTGAAGCATGTACGCCTTTTTTCCTGCGTACATTTATGCTTCGCCAATCTTACGATAACTATATCCAAAAAGAACATAACAAGTTGTATCAAGCCGTGACGCTAGGGTCATCAATTTTTTTCAACAAATCCTGAGGCTTGGCAACCCTATTTTTACTGTAGCTATTAAAAATGTAATGAACTTTTTGTTTAGATTAAGGTTTTCTAATAATGTCGTGCTTATTTATAGCGGGTACAAGTGTGCTATTTCAAGTTTTTTATGGCCTTGTTTTGGTCAAAATAGTCAATCGATCCCAATTTTCAGTGCAGCGGAGGGAGCTTGAAACTGAAGTAAAAGTGACATATTTGTAGTCAAATACCTGTTTGAGTATTTGACTACAAGCATGAGGATAACAAGGATTATTCGGGCTGAATGATCAATTGCCCATCTGCATAGCTTAAAGTGAGCTGTGTTTTTTCCGGATAATTTAAAAAATACACCGCCAGAATCGGTTCCAGTTCAGTGCGCATTTTGCGGGCCAAATGGCGTGCACCAAAACGGATATCATGATCTTTATAAAAGTGTGCTTTGGCGGCTTCGGTCAAAACCACCTGACGTTTTTGATGCTGCAGGCGCTGATTCAGTTTTTGCAGTTCAATGTCCACCAGTTTCGGTAGGGCATCATCCTGTACCGCTTGGTAATGTAAAGTGCGATCAATGCGGTTGAGAAATTCTGGATCGAATTTCTTAAACATCACTTTTTCAATAATGGTTTGGGTCGGTATTTTTTTCAGACATAGATTCTGCATTTTTTTCGGTAAGAAATTCAGTTTATCCAGATATTGCTGTGCTGCCTGTGCCCCGACATTACTGGTCATAAAGATCATGCAATTACGAAAGTCGATGGTTTTGGTGCCGGAAGTGAGGTTCAGCTTGCCAGTATCCAGCACATTCATTAAACCGCGAATGACTTCTGTGGAGGCTTTCTCCAGCTCATCAAATAGCACAATCCCCGGGCGGGTATGACTGCCTGCAATGGCGGTTTCATCAAACAGGCTATGACCTTCTTTGGAGCCGACATATCCCGGAGGTGCACCAGTAATGGCTGCGGCATAATGTTCCTGTGCCAGAGTGTTCATATCGATGCGGCAAAAAGCATCAGGACGGCCGTAAATCGCTTCGGCAATCAGGCGTACCGTTTCAGTTTTACCGACACCGGTCGGGCCGAGCATCAAGGTCACGGACAAGGGACGCTCGGGACTGGAAAAATCGGCTTTGACCACATGCAGCATTTTTTCAATTTCATTCAGGGCGGCATCCTGACCAATAATGCGCTGCTGCAACAGCTGCATGACTTCAAGCGGTTCAAAATGAAAACGTGGCTTGCCAATCAGTTTATCTTTTTCAGATGTGCTATGCGTTGCAGTGTCGGGTTTGACGATATGCATGGCGTGATTGGGAGTCGTCATTCAGTTTGATCCAAATTGTTCAGATGGCCTGAGCATAGCAAAATAAGCGCAATTTACTTATAGCTTTTAGCAATCAGGTGATTGCTGGAACTTTGTATGATCATGATAAAAACAGGCGATTCGCTTGAAAATGGCATGAAAACCATCACATCATGTAGCAAAGTTTATGCAATTTAAATCAGGCTGAATGTGAACGAAAGCGCACGAGAACATATTGAAAAGATTCTGGCCCATATGACCACTTTACCGGGCGTGTACCGTATGTTGGGTCAGGATGGCGAACTGCTGTATGTCGGCAAGGCCAAAAATCTGAAAAACCGTGTGTCGAGTTATTTCGTTAAAACCATCGAGCATCCGAAAACACAGGCTTTGGTGGCGCGTATTTATGATATTGAAACGCTGGTAGTTCGCTCGGAAACCGAAGCTTTATTGCTGGAACAGAACCTGATCAAGTTGCATCGTCCGCCGTATAACATCATGCTGCGCGATGACAAATCCTATGTCTATATTTTTGTTTCCAGTGACAAGCCTTATCCACGTATTGCGGCCGGTCGCGGCAAGGGCAAACATCAGCTCGGCAAGTTTTTTGGACCGTATCCGAGTGCCTATAATGCCCGGGATACCTTGGTGGTGCTGCAAAAACTGTTTAATGTACGGCAGTGTGAAAACAGCTATTTTTCCCAGCGTAAACGTCCGTGTTTGCAGTATCAGATTAAACGCTGTAGCGCGCCCTGTGTCGGTTTAATTAGCCCTGAAGAATATAAAAATGATGTAGACAACTCGATGCGCTTTTTACAGGGTGATACCAAAGAATTGAATCAGGAGCTGATTCAGAAAATGGAAGAAGCCGCTGAAAAGCTCGAATTTGAAAAAGCTGTATTTTATCGTGATCGCATGGCCTTGCTGCGTGATGTGCAATCGCAACAGGCGATTTATAAACTCAAAGGTGAAGCCGATATTCTGGCGATTGCCTATCATGCCGGAGTGACCTGTGTGCAGATCATGCATGTGCGCAATGGTAAAATGCTGGGGGGTAAAAGCTATTTCCCGGATATGCTGGGTGATGATCTGGGGCAAATGTTGTCGGACTTCATGGCGAACTTCTATTTTCAGGTGGCCGATGAAGTTCCTGCCGAGCTGATTGTTAATGTCGAGCTTCCGGACCGCAAAGAGTTGGAACAGGCACTGCAACAGGAATTCGGCAAGAAAATACAGATCAAGCACAATGTTCGGGAAACCCGGGCCGAATGGCTGGAACTGGCCAATATGAATGTGCAGCACGCCATTAAAGGCCAGCTGGCCAATCATTTTGAACTGAATGAACGTTTCCATCAGCTGGAACAGGTGGTGGGACGTCCGATTGACCGGATTGAATGTTTTGATATCTCACATACCATGGGCGAAGCCACCATTGCTTCCTGTGTGGTGTTTGATTCGGGCGGTGCGCGTAAACGCGATTATCGTCAATTTGCCATTGATGATATTACCGGCGGTGATGACTATGCGGCCATGCGTCAGGCACTGACCCGCCGTTATAAAAAAGCCATGTTGCCGGATTTACTGCTGATTGACGGCGGTAAAGGTCAGTTGCATATGGCGATGGAAGTGATGCAGGAGTTGGGACTGGATGCTTTTATGGTCGGGGTATCCAAAGGAGAAGGGCGTAAACCCGGTCTGGAAACCTTGCATTTCACTGATGGTACAAAAATCCAGTTGCCAGAAGACCATAAAGCACTGCATCTGATTCAACAGGTACGCGATGAAGCACACCGTTTTGCCATTACCAAACATCGGGCCAAACGCGACAAGAAACGTGGCTCATCGGTACTGGAAGTGATTCCCGGACTGGGGCCGAAACGCCGCCGTGACTTGCTCACCCATTTTGGCGGTATACAGGGGGTACTGAAAGCATCGGAAAATGACTTGAAGCTGGTGCCCGGGCTGGGTGATGTCATGGCCAGAACCATCTATAAGGTGTTACATGAATAAATTCAGGCAGATTGGCCAAAATGCTCACTGACGCAGCAGTCATTGATCATTCACAACAGTCCAAAATAAGTGAAAGATAGAGCCAATTAAAAAATCCAAAGGACGAAGGATGTCACTGCGCCAATTATTCACTGCGATCGGACAGGACGAATGGGTCGATATTCCGCAAGGCTGGTTACAGGGGCGCACCATTTATGGTGGACTGGTGGCCGGGATGATGATGCACAAAGCCTTACTCGCGGTTGCAGATGCAGAAAAACAGCTGTTAAGTACCAGTGTGACCTTTGTTGGTCCAGTCCAGCTGGCACCAGTTCGATTGAGTGCTGAAATTTTACGTCAAGGCAAGTCCGTGACCACGGTTGAAGTGCGGCTCTGGCAGGACGATGCTGTGCAAAGTATTTTGATTGCCAGTTTTGGCACGCATCGCCAGTCGACTATTTCCGTGCAACAGGAACGACTTGCACCTGAATTTCTTATGCCTGAGCAATTAAACATTGCGGAGCATCATCCTTTAGCGCCGGAATGTTTTGGACAGATGGATCTGGTCTGGGTAGATGGACAGTATCCATTCACTGGCAGTGTGAAACCTGATTTTAGTGGCTGGATGCGTTTTAATCCGGATCGGCATGACAATCGGGAAATGAGCATCGCCGACTTGATGGTGGCTTTCGATATGTGGCCACCTGGTGTCTTACCGATGTTTAACACATTTGCACCGGCCAGTTCGCTGACCTGGCATGTGACCTATGTGCACCCTTTAAACAGTCATCTGCATGATTGGTTTAAATATAAAGTATTTACCGATTATGCTGCTGAAGGTTATTCGACCGAGTATGCGCATCTTTGGGATGCAGCAAACAGATTGATTGCGATTTCCAGACAGACAGTTACCGTGTTTGCCTAGTGACACTTTATAGCAATTCGTATAAAGTGACTCTCACTAACGATGAATCAATCCTCAAAATATGTGTGGTTTTTCATTGTACATAAAGGGGAAAAATTGGCGGTGTCTATGACTACAGGTCGCATCCTGAATATTCCAAATATCTTGACTTTGGCGCGTATTGCTTTAATACCTGTTTTCTTGCTGGTGGCTTATTGGCCCCCTGCAGTGGGTGTTTCTGGTCATGATACAAATATGACTCGTCACGTTATTTTAACAGCCATTTTTGTCATTGCTGCTGTCACGGACTGGTTCGATGGCTATTTGGCCCGCTCACTCAATCAAACTTCTGCATTCGGCCGTTTTTTGGACCCTGTAGCGGATAAGCTGATGGTTGCGGCTGCATTGATTGTTCTGGTGCAATGGCAACCCACCATTTCTATGGCTTTTGCTGCCATTGTCATTATTTCACGTGAAATTACGGTTTCTGCCTTACGCGAGTGGATGGCAGAGCTTGGGGCACGTACCAGCGTGGCTGTCTCGACTGTAGGTAAATATAAAACCGCTTTCCAGATGATTGCGATTTCAGTATTTTTACTGAATTGGCAACCATTTGAAATGCTGGCTTATGCATTGCTTTACACTGCTGTAGTGCTGACGTTATGGTCGATGTTTATTTATTTAAAGGCTGCATGGCCCTATTTAAAACAGCCCTAAGTTTAGCTTTAAAAATAAAAAACGTCCTAAAGGGGGCGTTTTTTTATTTCTATAAGCCTTTCGGGCAAAGATAAGGATTAAAAATAGCAAATAAAAAAAATCCTAGATTTTGGGGGAAATCTAGGATTGAAATCGGGGATATTTATAGTTGTTATAAGATGTTTAACCATCTACTTGAGACCAAGTATAGGGGAGGACAACTGCCAAATCATGTAGGTTATTGTATTGTAATGTATCGTTTTATTGAGAAATGTAGTTTTGAATTACAGTTATTTCTAAATGTTTAAAAGGTTTATGGAATAAGTAGAATTTTTTAAATTACCAAATAAATAGAAAATGAATGCCTAATTGGGATTTTCAGAAAAAATAAAAAAGCCTTATAAGAAATGTTTTTGACAATTAAATTACCCGGAAACGAATATTGTTAGCATGGATTTAAGTGAATAGCTTCCTCAGCTAAAAAGGGAATCTTTTGAGATTCCCTTTTGACAATCAAAACTACGCGCTTCGCTTGTCTTGCGTAAAATTCAGATCAGCTTAAAAAAGAATCCCCTTTATTGGGGATTCTTTTTAGATTAAAGCCTGCGCGAGCAAAGCTCTTGCCTTGCGGAGCAGTGCTCCGCTTAATCACGCCTCAGGCTTTAGGCCCTCAGCTTTTTCCAGTGACTCATCATTGTTAAAGAATTTCTCACGCTGTTCTTCAAGAAATTTTTTCGCATCCGGTTCAAACACGTTTAGGCGTTTTTCATTGATGAGCGTAGTTTGATGCTTGAGCCATTCCTGCCAGGCTTGTTTGGACACGGTGTCAAACAGTTCCTGACCCTTTACCCCCGGGAAGGGAGCAAAGTCTAAACCTTCCATTTCTGTTTGATACTTACGGCAAAAAACTTGTCGAGACATATCCGTTTTCCTTAAGCGTAGAGTTTTTCTAAACGAGCGTAAGCACGAGCAATCGCTGCTTCAACCTGTGCAGGTGCCGTACCACCAATGTGGTTACGTGCATTGACAGAGGCTTCAAGCGTCAAGGCTTTTTCAAACACATCAGCTTGAATCAGACCAGAGAACTGTTGCAGCTGTTCAAGTGTCAATTCAGACAGGTCTTTACCTTCTTGCACACCTAGCGCAACTGCTTTACCGACAATTTCATGTGCATCACGGAATGCCACGCCATTTTTCACCAGATAATCTGCAAGGTCAGTTGCAGTCGAGAAACCGCGAAGCGCTGCTTCACGCATGATTTCGATATTTGGAACCAGTGCAGGAATCATGTCGGCAAAAGCCATCAATGAACCACGAACAGTATCGATTGCGTCAAATAATGGTTCTTTATCTTCCTGGTTATCTTTGTTATAGGCCAAAGGTTGACCTTTCATCAGCGTTAATAGACTCATCAAGTCGCCGTATACGCGGCCAGTCTTACCACGAATCAACTCTGGAACATCCGGATTTTTCTTTTGCGGCATGATTGAAGAGCCGGTACAGAAACGGTCTGGAATGTTGACAAATTTGAATTGCGCAGAAGTCCACAGAATCATTTCTTCAGACATACGTGACAAGTGCATCATAATTAAAGATGCAGCAGCATTGAATTCAATACCGAAGTCACGGTCAGACACGGCATCCAGCGAGTTTTCACACACGGCTTCAAAACCTAAAAGCTGTGCGGTGTATTCACGCTCGATCGGATAAGTGGTACCTGCAAGTGCAGCAGAACCAAGCGGCAAGCGATTCACACGCTTACGGCAGTCAATTAAACGTTCAGAGTCACGTACCAGCATTTCAAACCACGCCATCAAGTGGTGACCAAAAGTCACAGGCTGAGCGGTTTGCAGATGGGTAAAGCCCGGCATAATGGTATTGGTATTTTTCGCCGCCAGACCCAAAATGCCTTTTTGTAATTTTTGCAATAACTCTAAAATCGCATCAATTTCATCACGTACATATAAACGGATGTCTGTCGCCACCTGGTCGTTACGGCTACGACCGGTATGCAGTTTTTTACCGGTGATGCCAATACGACTGGTCAAGCGCGACTCGATATTCATGTGCACATCTTCTAGGTCAATGCGCCATTCGAATTCACCTGCTTCAATTTCAGCTTTAATGGTGTTTAGGCCGTTAATGATGTCATCGCGTTCTTGTTCTGTTAAAACGCCTACTTTGGCAAGCATGGTTGCATGCGCAATAGAACCTGCAATATCTTGTTTATAAAAGCGTTGGTCAAATTGAACAGATGCTGTAAATTCAGCAACAAATGCGTCAGTAGCTTCAGAGAAACGACCGCCCCACATACCCGAAGTTTGGGCTTGTGACGGATTTGAGGAATTAGAAGATGTGGTCATATCGGCTCAATAAAATAAAAAGCAGTAATTTGAACAAGAGTATAGCAAATTCAGAATCACTTGCCGAAAAACAAAGCGATCCAGCTTCGACCTATACAGATGATCGGAAAAACAATGACGCCTATTTTTTTACGAAAATAGGGCATTGGCAACATCTAATTGAATTATTTATTGCCAGCAATATTTTGGCGGTCATCTTGGCTCTGGCAGAAGCACAATCCTGGACGGCTTTAAGTGTGGGTCGTCTGCTGCAATATATATTGTTCATTGATTGGGTTTTACTGGCTTTTGTTGCCTTGATTGAGCGCCTGCAGAGCAAAATCCAGCACTTCAGTTTTGGGCAGACCCTGGTTGCGGGCTTTGTTTTACTGCAGATTATTGTGTTATTGACCACGGTGGTGTTGAACGGTGTTATTTTCTTTGGACAAAATTTTCAATTCCAGCATTTGACGTTACAGGTTTTATTCGATGGCGCTGGATTACATCTCAGTTATGGGGTGCTGATTGGAAGTTTTTGTTTTCGCTATCTTTATATGCGTGAGCAATGGTCGCGTCAGCAAAACAGTGAATTAAACGCACGTATTCAGGCCATGCAGGCGCGGATCCATCCGCATTTTTTATTTAATAGCTTAAATACGGTGATCAGTCTGATTACCATTGATCCGGATAAAGCGGAACAAATGTTACTGAATTTATCACAGTTATTTCGGGCCAGTTTTAAAGAACTTAAACTGGTGCGCTTAAAAGATGAAATTGAACTGTGCCAGCGTTATCTGGCCATTGAACAGATTCGCTTGGGGGATCGCTTACAGGTAGAGTGGAAATATGACGATGAAGTTCTATTTTCTCAGATACAAATTCCTTTATTAACTTTACAACCTTTAGTGGAAAATAGTATTTTTCATGGAGTTGAAAAATTTCTAACAAAGAGTACGATAAGCATATTGATTGAAATATTGCAAAATCAAGTCAATATAGTCATTACTAATCCTTATGCACAGGATAAAATAAATTTACGACAGGGACATGGTATTGCAGTTGAAAATGTTAAGCAGCGGCTTGAAGCTTATTATGGGCACTCTGCAACTTTTCAGACATACGCGGGGAAGGGAATATTTACCACAGTTGTGCAATATCGATATAAATAAAAGATCATAGTTAACCTATAAAAAAAATGATGTTGACTGTGAAGGAGGAGAAATGGACATCCTGATTTGCGATGATGAACCTCTCGCCGTAGAGCGCTTGTCACGTTTAGTTACGCAATTGGGACATCAGGTGGTTGCCACTGCAAGTTATGGGCAGCAAGCAATTGAAATGACTCAATTCTATGAGCCGGATGTAGTACTGTTAGATATTCAAATGCCTGAAATGGACGGCTTGAGCTGTGCTGAATATTTGCGCCAGCTTGATCCTATGCCCGCCATTGTTTTTTGTACGGCTTATGATGAACATGCTTTGGAGGCATTTAAGTCGCATGCAGAAGGCTATTTGCTAAAACCGGTGATGCAGCAGGAATTGCAACAGGTATTAGATCATTTAACAAAACTGACTCAAGCACAAATGAGCAACTTAAAACAAAAAGAAGATATGGACGAACTCAATATAAAACGCCATCAGATTGTTGCGAAAACCTATCGTGGTGTGGAATTGATCCCTGTAGAAAATATTTATTATTTTTTGGCAGATCAAAAATATGTCACGGTACGGCATAAAAATGGCAGTGTACTGATCGATGAAACCTTAAAAGATCTGGAAAACGAATTTGGCGACCAGTTTATTCGAATTCATCGCAATGCTTTGGTTTCAGTACATTTCCTGGATGGTCTTGAAGTGATCAGTTCGGGACAGTATCAAGTGCGTTGCCGTGAACTGGAAGAACGCCTGGCGGTCAGCCGACGTCATCTGCCCAATTTAAGAGAACGCATCCAAAAGATCTAAATCTGTTTTCATAAATTTAGGTGACAAGGAGAATGCAAATTTACTTGCATTTTCCAGTCAGCACGTTAAGTTTACACTAACGCACTTATTGACTGTTTCTTGGATTTATGAAGATTTTGAAGATTGCAACTCGACAAAGCCCGCTTGCTTTATGGCAGGCGGAACATATTCGTGCCCGTTTGGAAGCATTACATGCGGATCTTAAAGTTGAGTTAGTGACCTTCGTCACCCAAGGTGACAAAATTCTGGATACGCCTTTAGCCAAGATTGGCGGAAAAGGACTTTTTGTTAAAGAGCTGGAAGCAGCCCTGCTGGATGGCCGTGCAGACTTGGCGGTGCATTCAATGAAAGATGTGCCGATGGCTTTGCCTGAAGGACTGAGCCTTGCGGTGATCTGTGAGCGTGAAGATCCGCTGGATGCCTTTGTGTCTAATACTTATGCAAGTTTTGATGACTTGCCACAAGGCGCCAAAGTGGGTACATCGAGCCTGCGTCGTAAAAGCCAGATTTTAAAAGCCCGTCCCGATTTGGAAATTATCGATTTACGGGGTAACGTGGGGACGCGTTTATCCAAACTGGATGCAGGTCTTTATGATGCTATTATCTTGGCAAGTGCGGGTTTAAAGCGTTTGGGGCTGGCTGAACGTATTCGTCATACGCTGCCAGCGGAAGTGAGCTTGCCGGCAGTTGGACAGGGGGCGCTTGGTCTGGAATGTCGTGCGGCAGATCAGGCTGTGCTGGAGCTTATTTTACCACTGTTACATCGCGAAACTGATGTGTGTGTACGTGCAGAACGCGCATTTAATGCCTATTTGGAAGGGGGCTGTCAGGTCCCGATTGCAGGGCATGCGACTTTAATTGAAGGTCAATTACATATTGAAGGTCGTGTTGGTAGTGTAGATGGTGCGACTTTATTAAAAGCTAAACTGAGCGGAACACCTGAACAGGCTGTAGAGCTGGGTGAAATGCTAGCGCAAAAATTAGTTGAACAAGGCGCTGGCGATTTATTGAAAGCCCTATATTAATATGCTGTTTATCAATACACGTCCGCAGGACCGTGCAGAAAGTTTGAGTCATGCCTTACGTATGGCTCAAATTGAGGTGTTGGATTTACCTTTATTGCAATTGCTGCCTCGACCCTGGTCAGCTGACTTGTCTGAACTTTATCAGCAATTGCCTGCTGCTCAGGTGATTGTGGTGGTGAGTCCCACGGCCGTGCAAATCGGCATGGATTATTTAAAACAATCATGCATAACGCTGGATCAGCTTAAACATATTCAGTGGATTGCGGTCGGGGATCGCACTGCTCAGGCTCTGGCACAATATGGTATTTCTGCCGAAGTCCCCAAAGTTGAAACATCGGAAGGAATGTTACAGCTTCCTGTTTTACAAACCCTCAATTCAGGTCAGTGTCTGGCTTTTTGGCGTGGTGAAGGGGGGCGGATGTTTATGATGGATCAGTTAAAACAGCAAGGCATGCGAATTCTAAATTTTGTTTTATATGAGCGCCGTTGTCCTGTATTTACTCAGCAAGATTTAGCTAATGTATTATCTTTATTAGAAAAACAAAAACAGTATGCTATGGTAGTCAGTAGCGAAGCGGGTTGGTTAAACTGGATTCAGCTCATGCAACATCAGAGGCACCTTATTGCAAGAGGGCATTATTTGGTTTTAGGGGAGCGCCTGTATCAAGTTGTTTCGAATTATAAAAAAAATCATGCAACATGTTTTAATATCACGCGACTACCTGATTTAAAAACAGATTCAATTCTGCAGAAGCTTGTTGTTGTGCAAGGGAACACATGAAGAAAATACTCATTTTATTATTTATTTTAAGTCTACTGTGGATTGCTAAATTAAGTTATGACTTATTCAATCTTACTGCACAACAAACAGAATTAAATACCAGTCTGCATCGAATCGAACAGAATAATGCAAATTTAAATGATCAATTTGTCGCTTTACAGCGCAAAGTCATGCTGACAGGAGAGTCTGCACCGGCAAGTTCGCAGGCTGCAGAGAATTTAAAAACCATTCAGGCAGCAAGTATTGATCCAGTTGTGGTGATTAAACAGCAACTAGAATTAATTGAATTTATGTTGCAGCAACAACAATTTACCGCAGCTCTGGATAAATTAACCCGTTTGGATCAAAGTCTTGAGCAATATGCCCTTGCGGCACCATTGAAGCAAAGTCTGCATCAGGTTATTGCCAAAGATCATCAGCTTATTCAGCATTTTGTCAGTGAGCGGATGGCTCAGCAAATCAAAGTGGATGCGCTTATTCAGCAACTTGATGCTGCGCTGGCCCAAGAGTTACATGCACCCCAATTAAACGCGAGCCAGGCATCGGGTAAATCTTTCTGGCAACGCTGGCTGGTGATTGAACCTGCGAAACAACCTGCTACGGCGCTTATGCAGCGTCCGTTAATTTTAAAAGAAGCGCAGCTCCGACTGCTCATTGCGCAACAAGCCTTAAAACAGGGGCAATATTTAGAGTATCAAAAATCCCTGACTGAAATTATTCAGCTATTAAATCAAATCCCCGATGAGAAGTCGCGACAGCTGATTCAGAATATCCAGAAGATCAAAGGATTTACGGCTTTGCCTACGCCTAGTTTAAATACACGTGCATTATTGGGATGATAAATTCATGAAGCAGATTTTACTGGCCTATGCTTTTATCAGCCTACTTATTATCGCAGGTTTAAGTGTTTTAAGTTATGGGTATGGCGCAGGTTATGTTTATTTATACTGGCGTGAATGGCAAATTCAAACCAATATCTGGATTATGTTTATTATTCTGGCCAGTTTAAGCCTGTTGATCCAATTATTGTGGTTGCTCATTAAACGTTATTTAACCCGGGAACAACGAAAGCTGGAAACGGTTTTTAATTTTAAAAACTTGCACCCTTATGAACAGTTGGCAGTAATTTGGTTATTAGAGGCGGCACAAGATCAACATCAATTTATTCAAAACGTCTTTTCTCAATCGGGTTTATTAAAGGGGATTATTGGTTCACGTTTGTATTGGATGCAGCAGCAATATCCCCAAGCGCTTGCCATCTTAAACCAAAGTAATGCCATGGCATTTGAATTGGCCGAAATACAGCGCATAGAAATTTACCTGTCGCAAAATGATGGTGAGCAAGCATTAACCCATCTTGAATTCTTAAATCAACATGAGCTTTCACCCTGGTTAAAAGATGTAAAAAGTGCATATGATTTAAGATTAACCAGTTTATGGGAAAAGTTTGCCATTCAGTTTCCCTGGATGTATTTACGCTCGACTAAATATGGACATCTGGGCACAGAAAAAAAACGGGAATGGTTACAGCAATTATTGGTTAATTTTGATCAGGCTAATATCGAAAGTTTGCAAAATTTGCAACAGCGCTATTTAGACTTGCAGGACCAGATTTATAGCCGTGATTATGAGATTAAAGTGTTATGGTTAAAGCTGTTATCACGTATGCCGGAAATGAGCCAGCAGCATGAAGCCTTGGTCTTACATTTACTGGATCAACAGTTTAATCAAGACGTTTTTTATTTATGGTTCCAGCAGCAATTATTAAAGCAAAGTCCGGATTATTTAATGGTTGAGCAACGAATTGACTATTGGGAAAGTAAATATCCTTCTTTACCTGTATTTGCCTTTGTGAAGTGGCATGTATATACCGCTACTGCAAGAGCGGCTGAAGCTGACCAATTGCTGGAGTTATACCCAGATAATGTGATGATGAATTATTTAAGAATTAAATCTACTTTAAAAGGTCAGGATGATTTGATTAAGCAGTTAAATTTAATTTTTGAAAATAATGCAAATTTTGTTGAAATAAAAATATAAAGGTAAGAAATATGCTCACTCTGTCCGATTATCCGGTGATTTATGATCAGTCTGTTGCTTGGGGCGATATGGATGCATTTGGGCATGTAAATAACGTGATGTATTATCGTTATATCGAAAGTGCCCGCATTTTTTATATGGATGTCTTGAATATTTTTGCACAGGATGTTTATACAGTGGTTGCTTCTAACCAATGCAAATATATTAGTCCGCTATTTTATCCAGACCAGCTTAAAATTGGTGTGCGTGTTGAGGAAATTCGTAATAGTGCCTTTCGTATGAGCTATTTATTATGGAGCGAGTCGCAACAAAAAACTGTTGCCGTGGCAGAAGCAGTGATTGTTTGTGTAAATAAGCACAACATGCTTAAAACGGAAATACCAGAAATTATTCGCCATAAAATTACAGAAATTGAGTTAAGCGTAAAACATTTAATTTTAAATTAAGGTTTTTCCAATATAGTGGGCTGTAAAATCTATTTAGCTAATTTTTATTTATTTAAAAAATTCTATTGAATGTTTTAAATAATAAAAATATTATGAGCTAGTTTTAATTAAAAAAATATAAAGCCTTTTTTGGAGTTAATATGATGCCTGACATTAGTAATTTATCTGTTGAAGAGTTAAAGCGTTTACAAGTTGAAGCTGAAGCATTAATTGCTTCTAAAAATGATCAGGCAGTTGAAGATGCCTATCAGCAAATTTTGGACATTGCTGATAACGTTGGTTTAAGCATTGAACAAATTTTAGAGTTTGGTGCCACCAAACGTAAGAAAAGTACACGCAAATCTGTAGAACCACGTTATCGCAGCAAAAAGAATTCAGCAGATACTTGGACTGGTCGTGGTAAACAACCGCGCTGGTTGGTTGCAGAACTTGAAAGTGGTGCAAAATTAGAAGATTTTCTCATTTGATGGAAATATTCATCAGATAGTCATCTAATCGAATTAAATTAAAAAAACCAGGCTTTTAAGCGTGGTTTTTTTATATCTATTTTTTATCACTTGGAATTGGCGTTGAGAAAAAAGTGTGCATAATGGGGTAGAAATATAATATTCGTGTTAAGGGAAGAATAATTGACATGTGGGTCGTGGTGGGATGATTAAAAAACCCAAATATATCACCTGGTGGATTTTCTCCGTCAGCATCTTTTTAATGTTCATATTACTCCAAATTCCAGCGGCTTGGCTGATTTCAAAATTTTATAAAAACAACCAGATTTTACAAAACGTCAGCGGTAATATTTGGCAGGGGCAAGCAGATTGGCAGAAGGGTAATTTAACCGGGTCGTTGAGTTGGAAAACACGTCCTCTGGATATTTTTTTGCTGCGTTTGGGGGCAAACATAGAGTTACATAGTGGGAATACCCAGCTGGATGCTGTTGTTGGCTATGGTTTTGGCAAAAAAATAATGGTCCATGACTTGAATGGCCAGGTTGCGCCGGAAACGCTGAAACATCTGGTAGAATGGCAGTGGCCGGCCAATGCCATCCAATTGCAGGATATCAATTTTTCTTTTAAAAAAGAACAGGGTTTTGCCGGGGCTGAAGGTCAGTTGCAATGGGCGGGCGGCGAGCTGGTTTATAATTATGCCCAGCGTCAGGACCGAATGAATATTCCTTCCTTGAAAGGAAAATTGTCGGATGAAAATAATAAGCTGGTTTTTGATATCCGGGATCAGCGTGATCAAAAGCTGATGGCATTGGAACTGGATCAAAACGTGATGCTCGATCTGCGGTTGACTCAACGTCTGCTGCTGAATATCTCTTCCTATAATGGTAAAGCTGGTTTGGATACCTATGTGGTGAGTTCGCGCCAACCTTTGTTTAAAGGTGGCCTCTAATAATGAATCAGTGGTTAGAAAAAATTCAACAACTCAACTGGAAGCAGACAGACCGGATTGCTCCCTTATTTTTGGTCCTGCTGATTTTATATTTATGCTGGAAGTTGGCAAACATTTTTTGGCTGCTGGTGGCGCCGCCTCAGGTCATGCAGCTGGACCGTGTTGAGCTGGGTTCACACCAGCCACAGGTACCCAATATTTCTTCATTTGCCCTGTTTCAGGAAGCAGGTAGAACAGCTGCGGCAGAAGACACGGCTAATTTGATTTTGCAAGGTGTGGTGGTTGGTCATCCCAATCAGTTTTCCTCCGCAGTCATTAAAGTCAATGATCAGGCCGATCGCTATCAGGTGGGTGAAAATATTGCCCCGACCTCTTATCAGTTGGCTGAAGTGTACTGGGATCGGGTAGTGTTGCGTCAAAGTAATGGGACTACGCGAGAACTACAATTCAAAGGTATGGAAAATGGTCTGGATCAGAGCATTATTTCGCCTGTAGCAACAAACAGCTTACCGATGAATAATCAGACCACACCGCCTATGCCCAGTCAGGAACAAAATGCTTTAGGGCAGGCGGTGCAGAAGATACAGGAAGACCGTGATCAGTATTTAAAAGATATGGGGGTCAATGCAGCGAGTGGGGGCTATGAAGTTACGGCAAGAACGCCAGCGGCATTGCGCAGTAAGCTGGGACTGCAACCAGGTGACCGCATCATGTCTTTAAATGGACAGGCTGTGGGGCAGGGGCAAAGTGATGCCCAGCTGCTGGAACAGGCTCGACGTGAAGGTCAGGTCAAAATAGAAATAAAGCGTGGTGATCAAGTGATGACCATACAACAAAATTTTTAAGTGATGCATCGTCACCTTACAGGATTAGGAAGCACGGAACTTTATGGCTTTATTTAATCATCGTCCAGTGTGGGCTTTATTCGCGGCTGCACCCCTGATTGCTATGGTGAGTACCTCTACTCAAGCGCAAACATGGAAAATCAACTTACGAGATGCTGATTTAACTGCATTTATTAATGAAGTGGCCGATATTACCGGGAAGAATTTTGCTGTTGATCCGCGTGTGCGCGGCAATGTCACGGTCATTTCCAATAAGCCTTTAAATAAAGCCGAAGTCTACGATCTGTTTCTGGGCGTATTGAACGTGAATGGTGTGGTCGCCATTCCTTCAGGCAATACCATCAAACTGGTTCCAGATAGCAATGTCAAAAGTTCCGGTGTGCCTTTTGACAGCAAGCACCGTGCGACTGGTGATCAAATTGTCACACGGGTGATCTGGCTGGAAAATACCAACCCGAATGACCTGATTCCTGCCATCCGTCCATTGATGCCGCAATTTGCCCATTTATCGGCAGTGGCTGGAACCAATGCACTGATTGTGTCAGACCGTGCCAGTAACATTTATCAGCTGGAAACCATTATCCGTAATCTGGATGGTACCGGACAAAATGACATTGAAGCGGTGAGCCTGCAATCCAGTCAGGCTGAAGAAATGATTGGTTTGCTGGAATCTATGAGCTCTACCGGCGCAGCCAGAGATTTAAAAGGTTCCCGTATCCGTATCATTGCAGATACCCGGACCAACCGCATTGTATTGAAAGGTGACACCGCAACACGCAAACGCATCCGCCAGATGATTGAAATGCTGGATGTGCCAGCAGCAGATCGTTTGGGTGGTTTAAAAGTGTTTCGCTTAAAATATGCCAGTGCCAAAAATCTGGCGGAAATCTTACAGGGCTTGGTGTCTGGTCAGTCGTTATCCGGTTCATCCAATTCAAATAGTTCATCAAACAATAATGTGATGAACAATTCAAACAATAACAATTCGGGCAGTAGTTCATCTGGTAGCAGTTCTTCCAGTATTTCGACCCCAAGTATTAATCTGGGTGCAGGATCAAATACTAGTAATCAGAATAGCATCACCAGTTTTAATGCTAATGGCGTCAGTATTATTGCTGATGACAGCCAAAATTCATTGGTGGTGAAAGCTGATCCACAACTGATGCGTGAAATTGAATCGGCCATTCAGCAGCTGGATATCCGTCGTCAACAGGTCCTGATTGAAGCCGCCATTATTGAAGTGGAAGGCAATGATGCCGATCAGCTGGGTGTGCAGTGGGCTTTGGGTGATCTGACCAACGGCGTCGGCTTAATTAATTTTAGCAATGTCGGTGCAAGTATTGCCGAGCTTGCCGCCGGATATGTAGCCGGTGGTGCGGCAGGTGCTGCGGCCAATTTGGGAACCGGTACCTCGTTGTTACTTGGTGATTACAGGGAAAGCGATAACGGTTCACGCAAACTTTATGGCGCATTGATTCAGGCGCTAAAAAGCAAAACCAAGTCCAATCTGCTCTCGACACCTTCCATTGTCACCATGGATAATGAAGAGGCCTATATTGTAGTGGGACAGAACGTGCCGTTTGTGACCGGTTCTGCAACAACGACTTCAGCAGGGTTGAATCCTTATACCACGGTAGAACGCAAGGATGTTGGCGTCACGTTAAAAGTGGTGCCGCATATTGGGGAGGGTGGTTCGGTGCGTCTTGAAGTCGAGCAGGAAGTTTCTGCGGTACAGGACAAAGGTCAGGCCCAGGATCTGGTGACCAGCAAGCGTGCCATTAAAACCTCGATTCTGGCAGAACATGGACAGACTATTGTTTTGGGTGGCTTGATTTCCGACAACTCGATTCATAGCCGTCAGTCGGTACCGGGTTTGGGTGCAATACCTGGTTTGGGGCGTCTCTTCCGTGCCGATGCCAAATCCAATGAGAAGCGCAATTTGCTGGTCTTTATCCATCCCACGATTGTTGGAGATAAGAATGATGTGCGCCGTTTGTCGCAGCAGCGTTATAGCCAATTGTACAGCTTGCAGTTGGCCATGGATCAGGATGGTACTTTTGCCAAATTACCTGAAAATGTAGAAGATATTTATCAGCAGCGCATTCCGGTTACCTCATCGGCACCGAAAGCCTCTCCTTATCAAACATTGCCATCAGCAACCCAAAATCAGCCCAATACAGCCACATTTAGCACACCGATTGCGATAGAACCGGTAGTGCAGAAACAAAGTGTTGCTATGCCGGTGACCGAGGTTAAAAAAACCAAAAATACCGTGACCACAACCACGATTCGTTCTGGTTCTTGACAGCGTAGCTAAAGAATTGAATATTTGCCGTGATATGATGATTCAAAATCACAAAGAGAAGTGCATTTCATGACTTGGAAAATACAAGCAATTACTGGTGAATTAACGGGACAGGAAATCAGCATCGACCGTGATATGTTGGTCGGGCGCCATCAGAGTGCAGATATCGTATTGCAGGCCGGGGAAATTTCCCGTAAACATGCGGCTTTCTTGCTCAAAGACCAAGCCTTATGGCTGCAAGATTTAAACTCATCCAATGGCACCTTTGTCAATGATGTACGTATTGAACATGAAACCTTGTTAAAAGAAGGGGATATCATTCAGTTCGCAAGCCTGAAATTTTCAGTTCTAGAACCTGCTCAAGCAATAGACGTGCCGCTTGAGATTGAACAGACTGTCGCTGCATTAAATCAGGAAGGGCCAGCAGTTAAACAGCCTGTAGAAACTGAAGTGCTAAAGACCGCAGCACAGCAAATGAATGATCAGGGCATGCCTGAACTGACCGAGCGCGATGCCAGCGTTCAGCTGAGTCGTGATGGTATGCCACAAGGGGTTGCCATCCCGAAACCTGCACCTATTCCTGAAGGTGTAGACTTGAGTACAATTCCCGAGAAGCAAATACCTATCGCGGTTGAAACACCGGTATCACGTGTAGAGCAAGTCAAGGAAGAGCAGAAAAATGCATCGGTGGGCCTAATCTCCATTGTTGTATTGATTATCCTTGCAATCATTGCCTGGTTGTTCTTTAAATAAGCCTGCACGCGACATACAATAAAGGCATGCAATCGCATGCCTTTATTGTATCTGTGCGGTCGAAATCAATCATAAGAGGGAAATGATGTCTGTAGCAAAACTTGCAAGCCGTAAACTGATTTTATTTGACTTGGATGGTACCTTGGTTGACTCGGCATCAGATTTATACCGGGCCATGAACATGAGTCTCAATGTCTTGCAATTGCCGACCGTGACTGAGCAACAGGTGCGTACCTGGATCGGTAAGGGCACCTCTGTTTTTTGCCATAGCACTTTGCAATATCTTACCGGAAAGGTCGATCCTGCACAGCATCAGCAATTATTGGCGACTTTTTTAAGTATTTATAATGCAGATCCCTGTGTGGATACCCAGCCTTTTAAAGGGGTAGTCGAATTTCTTGACTGGGGTTTAAGCTGCAATAAGCAAATGATTTGTGTCACCAATAAACCGGAACAGCCGGCACGTGCGATTGTTGAAGCCTTGGGGTTGAATCATTATTTTGTCGATGTGATTGGTGGGGACCGTTTTGAAGAGCGTAAACCTCATCCACGGCAACTGCTGTTTTGTGTTGATGAATATAATGTCACTGCGGCAGAAACCTTAATGATTGGTGACTCTAGTAATGATGTCGAAGCAGCAAGACGTGCGGGAGTTGATTGTATTGTGGTGAGCTATGGCTATAATCATGGTGAAGATATTCATGATTGCCAGCCGCAACAAGTGGTTGATGATTTAACAGAATTACTTGCGCAATAAGTGAAAATTAAGGATAGTGGAATGAGAAATTGTATGGTTTTTCGATGGCGAAACTAAGTCAGATTACAGGAAAACAAACTTAAACCAGCCATATCGAAAACATAGAGAATACTCATGACAACTCAAGCTCAATTCGAACAGTTAAAATCTGAGGGTTATAACCTGATTCCGGTTTATCGTCAGCGTTTGGCCGATACCGAAACTCCATTATCCGTATTTGCACGTCTGAAAGACCACAGTCAGGCCTATCTGTTTGAATCGGTCGAGGGAGGAGAGAACTGGGCACGTTATTCCATTATCGGTTTGGGTGAGTCCACTGTTTTTTCATGCAACCGCGGTGTATTAACCGTTCAGCAGGTGGATGGTTCTGTTGATACTCAGTCATGTAGCGACCCATTTCAGTATATCCGTGATTTTCAGGCGCAGTTCCATGTGCCGACGCAAAAAGATTTGCCTGATTTACCGAGTTTCACCGGGGGGCTGGTGGGCTATTTTGGCTATGATTCGGTACGCTATATTGAACCGCGCCTAAAAAATGTGCCTGAAGCCGATCCGGTCGGTTTGCCGGATATCTGGATGATGCTGTCTAAAACCGTCATTGTGTTTGATAACTTAAAAGACACCTTGTTCCTGATTGTACATGCAGATGCAAATGATCCCGAGGCCTATGCCAAAGCCCTGGCTCAATTGGATGAACTGGAAAATACGCTGGCAACCCCGATCAGCCTGCAAGCCAAAAAACATACCGCTCCCCATTTTGAGTCTTTAACCGGGCATGACAAGTTTATCGAGTCGATTGCCAAGGTGAAGGAATATATTAAAGCGGGCGATGTCATGCAGGTAGTGCCGGGGCATCGTATGGTCTCGGACTTCGATGGCGAGCCTTTACAGGTCTATCGTGCCTTGCGTCATCTGAATCCATCACCGTATCTGTTTCTGGTTCAAGGGCGGACTTTAGATAATCAAAAGCCATTTCATATCGTAGGATCTTCACCTGAGATTTTATCGCGTCTGGAAAATGGCATTGCGACTGTGCGTCCTTTGGCCGGGACGCGTCCACGTGGTAAAACCAAAGAAGAAGATTTGGCGCTTGAGCAAGATCTGCTTTCTGATGAAAAAGAGATTGCTGAACATTTGATGCTGATTGACCTGGGGCGTAACGATGTTGGGCGTGTGTCAAAAATCGGTAAAGTGCAGGTCACGGATAAAATGGTGATCGAACGTTATTCGCATGTCATGCATATTGTCTCGAATGTGCAGGGTGAAGTTCGCGATGATGTCGATGCGCTGGATGTGTTTAAAGCCACTTTCCCGGCAGGTACGCTTTCGGGTGCACCAAAAATCCGTGCCATGGAAATTATTGACGAAGTCGAGCCGGTCAAACGCGGAATTTTTGGAGGGGCTGTGGGTTATTTAGGCTGGCATGGTGAAATGGACATGTCGATTGCCATTCGAACCTGTGTGATTCGTGAAAATAAGGTCTATGTTCAGGCTGGCGCAGGTCTGGTTTATGACTCAAATCCTGAATCTGAGTGGAATGAAACCCAAATAAAAGCTCGCGCAGTGATCAAAGCGGTTGAATTATCGTCAAACGGATTGATTTTATGAGTTTTTGACGGTTTTTTTGAAAAAAACACTTGCACGGATTCTAAGTTTTGCTAAACTGCACACCGTTCCGATACGAAACGTACGAAACACTAAGAAACGCCGGCATAGCTCAGTTGGTAGAGCAACTGACTTGTAATCAGTAGGTCCACAGTTCGAATCCGTGTGCCGGCACCATCTTAGAAGTTTGGGTAGTGGGGTAAAAGAACAACACTGAAGTAAGTGTAAAATGGTGAGATTCCCGAGCGGTCAAAGGGAACAGACTGTAACTCTGTCGCGTAAGCTTCGAAGGTTCGAATCCTTCTCTCACCACCAATTTTAAGACTTCGATAAGTGGTTTATACCAACATCGTGCGGGAGTAGCTCAGTTGGTAGAGCGGTAGCCTTCCAAGCTACATGTCGCGAGTTCGACCCTCGTCTCCCGCTCCATTGAAGTTTTTATTTGCTCTTATAGCTCAGTGGTAGAGCACTCCCTTGGTAAGGGAGAGGTCTCGAGTTCAAATCTCGATAAGAGCTCCAGATACAGTTTGGCAACTTTGTTGCAAAGATTTTAAAAAGCAGGCTTATTAGTCTGCTTTTCAAGTATTGGGTGTTTGATTTTTTAAACGACATGTCGGAGCTGGGTTTTACTCAGGATTGTGTTCGACGTAAACGAGGAAGATGAACATGGCTAAGGCTAAGTTTGAACGTAACAAGCCACACGTAAACGTGGGCACAATTGGTCACGTCGACCATGGTAAAACTACTTTAACTGCTGCGATTGCAACTATTTGTGCAAAAACTTACGGCGGTGAAGCGAAAGATTACGCAGCAATTGACTCTGCACCAGAAGAAAAAGCACGTGGTATTACCATTAATACTTCACACGTAGAATACGATTCTCCATCTCGTCACTACGCTCACGTAGACTGCCCAGGACACGCCGATTATGTTAAAAACATGATTACTGGTGCTGCTCAGATGGACGGTGCAATCCTTGTATGTGCTGCGACTGACGGTCCTATGCCACAAACTCGTGAACACATCCTTTTGTCTCGCCAAGTAGGTGTACCTTACATCCTTGTGTTCCTGAACAAATGTGACCTTGTAGACGACGAAGAGTTGCTTGAACTGGTTGAAATGGAAGTTCGTGAACTTCTTTCTACTTATGACTTCCCTGGTGATGACACTCCTGTTATCCGTGGTTCAGCTTTGGCTGCGCTTAACGGTGACGCTGGTCAATATGGCGAATCTTCAGTTCTTGCTCTTGTTGAAGCGCTTGACACTTATATCCCAGAACCAGAACGTGCAATCGACAAAGCATTCTTGATGCCAATCGAAGACGTATTCTCAATTTCTGGTCGTGGTACAGTAGTAACTGGCCGTGTTGAATCAGGTATCGTGAAAGTAGGTGAAGAAGTTGAAATCGTAGGTATCAAAGATACAGTTAAGACAACTGTAACTGGCGTAGAAATGTTCCGTAAATTGCTTGACGAAGGTCGTGCAGGCGAGAACTGTGGTGTTCTTCTACGTGGTACTAAACGTGAAGACGTTCAACGTGGTCAAGTACTTGCTAAACCAGGTACAATCAAGCCGCACACTAAATTCGATGCAGAAGTATACGTACTTTCTAAAGAAGAAGGTGGTCGTCACACTCCATTCCTTAACGGTTACCGTCCACAGTTCTATTTCCGTACAACTGACGTAACTGGCGCGATTTCTTTGAAAGAAGGCGTTGAAATGGTTATGCCTGGTGACAACGTAGAAATGTCAGTAGAATTGATTCACCCAATCGCAATGGACCCAGGTCTACGTTTTGCGATCCGTGAAGGTGGTCGTACAGTTGGTGCTGGTGTTGTTGCTAAAGTAACTGCATAATAGCAACCATAAGTTGAAATTACAGATCGGGGACTTTAGTTCCCGATTTGTACTGTAGGTCAGTAGTTCAATTGGTAGAGCGTCGGTCTCCAAAACCGAATGTTGGGGGTTCGAGTCCCTCCTGGCCTGCCATTTTTTTAAAAAAAAGCTTGATGCTGGTTAAATTGTCATATAATAAGTCGCGAAGCCTACGACGAGTACAAAAATGTCGAATGATAAATCGCGTGACGCATTAAGCGAAGCGCCAATTCCACAAAGAAATAATTCTGCTGAAGTTGTTAATTCTGGTTCCCCTTTAGATATTGTTCTATGGGTTATCGCATTGATTTTGTTAATCGGTGCAGCCATAGGGGGGCAGTATTTGCCAGCGTATTGGGCACCAGCCAATAGTGTTTGGGTGCGCGTTGGAATAATTTTGGCTTGTATCGTAGTGGCTTTAGGTTTATTATACGCCACCCATCAAGGCAAAGGCTTTGTTCGTTTGTTGAAAGACGCTCGAATTGAGCTGCGTCGTGTGACTTGGCCGACTAAGCAGGAAACGGTATCCACATCTTGGCATGTTCTTGCTGTTGTTGTAATCGCTGCCATTGTTTTATGGTGTTTTGATTACATCTTGGGCTGGTTAATGAAGTTTTTTATCGGGTAAAAGAGCTATGAAACGTTGGTACATTATTCATGCCTATTCAGGTTATGAAAAACAAGTGATGCGTTCACTTAATGATCGAATCCAGCGTAGCGCTGTAGCCGATAGCTTTGGTGAAGTCCTGGTTCCTACCGAAGAAGTGGTAGAGATGAAGGATGGTAAGAAGCGTAAATCAGAGCGTAAATTCTTTCCTGGCTACGTATTAGTCGAAATGGAAATGAATGATGATACCTGGCACATCGTTAAAGAATGTCCAAAAGTATTGGGTTTCATTGGTGGTACAGCAGAGAAACCTGCACCAATTACGCAAAAAGAAGCTGATGCGATTCTTGCGCGTGTACGCAATACTGGTGAAGCACCTCGTCCTAAGACGATGTTTGAGCCAGGCGAAGAATTACTCGTTATTGATGGTCCATTTACCGACTTTAAAGGTGTGGTGGAAGAAGTTCTTTACGAGAAGTCACGTTTGACGTTGACAATCAATGTATTCAATCGTCCAACTCAGGTTGAGCTCGAATTTCGTCAAGTCGAAAAAGCGAACTGATTTAAGTTGGATTGAAAACGCCCGATTTGTTATGGATCGGGCATTGTTGTTGTAACAGTATTGTTACATAAATAGCGTTGGGGAGCCTAGCGGCGTTTGTACCCAGAGGTAATTTGAAATGGCTAAGAAGATTGACGGCTATATCAAGCTGCAAGTTCCAGCTGGTAAAGCGAATCCATCTCCACCGATTGGTCCTGCACTAGGTCAACGTGGTGTTAACATCATGGCATTCTGTAAAGAATTCAATGCTGCTACACAAAAAGTTGAACCAGGTCTTCCAATTCCTGTAGTGATTACTGTGTACAACGACAAGTCGTTCACATTTATCATGAAAACTCCACCTGCTGCTATTCTTCTTAAGAAAGCTGCTGGTATTCAAAAGGGTTCAGCTGTACCTAACAAAACTAAAGTTGGTAAGTTGACTCGTGCTCAGTTAGAAGAAATTGCGACTACTAAAGAACCAGATTTAACTGGTGCTGATTTAGACGCACGTGTACGTACCATTGCTGGTTCTGCGCGTTCTATGGGCTTGGAAGTGGAGCTATAAGACATGGCTAAATTAACTAAACGTCAAAAAGCCATTGCTGCTGCTGTAGAAGCAAACAAAGTTTACACTTTGGAAGAAGCAGTACAAGTTTTAACTAGCCTTCCTGCTGCTAAATTCAAAGAATCTTTGGATGTATCAGTAAATCTAGGTGTTGACCCACGTAAATCTGACCAGGTTGTTCGTGGCGCGACTACACTTCCTGCAGGTACTGGTAAAACTGTACGTGTTGCTGTGTTTGCTCAAGGTGCTGCTGCTGAAGCTGCTAAAGCTGAAGGCGCAGACATCGTTGGTTTTGATGATCTTGCTGAAAGCATTCAAGCGGGTAACCTTGATTTCGACGTAGTAATTGCTGCTCCAGATGCAATGCGCGTTGTAGGTAAACTTGGTACGATTCTTGGTCCACGTGGCTTAATGCCAAACCCTAAAGTGGGTACAGTAACTCCTGACGTAGCTGGCGCTGTTAAAAACGCTAAAGCTGGTCAAGCACGTTACCGTGTAGACAAAGCGGGTATCATCCACGCTGCGATCGGTCAAGTTGGCTTTGAAGCTGCTGCTGTTCGTCAAAACGTTGAAGCTCTTGTAGCTGACCTTAAGAAAGCAAAACCTGCGACTTCTAAAGGTGTTTACATCAAAAAGATCACTTTAAGCTCAACTATGGGTCCTGGTCTTACTATTGATGTAGCAAACGTATCTAACTAAGTTTGACTTAGAAAAGAATTTTAAAGCCCTGAGTAAGTTTTAAAGTACTACTTTAAAACTTACGCAAGAAACGCTTCGTCGTATTTTGCGAACTTAGGCAAACTTTGAATTGATAAATGTAAATTTGTCAGCGTCAAAGACCTCGGGCGAGGGGAGTTCTTTGGAACTCACTTCTTAAAAGTCCAGTCCGAGTAGACGCGGTGGTGTGATTTGTTCATCCTCCGCGTGTAAGTCCAGTGATGGCCTTACGAATTGGGAGTGTACTTCTTTGTAAGTGCATAAATCACCGTTAGGAGGTTTTACAATGGCTCTTCTTATCGAAGGCAAAAAACAGATCGTAGCTGAAGTAGCTGAAGTTGCTTCTACTGCATTTGCTGCTGTTGTTGCTGACTACCAAGGTTTAACTGTTGAGCAATTAACTGCTCTTCGTGTTGAAGCTCGTAAACTAGGTGTTGCTACACGTGTTGTGCGTAATACTTTAGCTAAACGTGCTCTTCAAGATACTCAATTCAATATCTTGAATGACAACCTTGTTGGCCCAACAATCTTAGCTTTCTCAACTTCTGAAGACGACATGGGCGCAGCTGCTCGCTTGTTTGAAGAATTTGCTAAAACTAACAAAGCATTTGAACTTAAAGCTGCTGCATTTGACGGCAAGGTTTATCAAGGTGCTGAAGTTAGCGTTATCGCAAACCTTCCAAACCAAGAAAAAGCGCTTACTATGCTTGCAAACGTTCTTCAAGCTCCTATTTCGAAATTGGGTCGCCTTATTACTGCGCTCAAAGAGAAAAACGAGTCAGAAGCTGCATAAGCTTAAATTTACTTTCACACCATTCAATCCCCATTTGGAGTTATTCTCATGGCTTTAACTAACGAAGAAATCTTAAACGCAGTTGCTGAAAAAACTGTTCTTGAACTTGTTGAACTTATCTCTGCTTTTGAAGAAAAATTCAACGTATCTGCTGCTGCTGTAGCTGTTGCTGCTGGTCCTGCTGCTGGTGCTGCTGTTGAAGAACAAACTGAATTCAACGTTGAGTTGACTTCTTTCGGTGCTAACAAAGTAGCTGTAATTAAAGCAGTTCGTGAAATCACTGGTCTTGGCTTGAAAGAAGCTAAAGACATGGTTGAAGGCGCTCCTTCAGTTCTTAAAGAAGGCGTTTCTAAAGAAGAAGCTGAAGAACTTAAGAAAAAACTTGAAGAAACTGGTGCTACAGTTACTGTTAAGTAATTTCGATCGGGGTCTAATTTTAAATTGACCCCAAAAATTGGCTGATGGCTCTTGGGTCATCAGCCTTTTTGCGTTACAATTATCGGCTCGATTTTTGTTTGATTGGTGTAAAAAAGCATCAATTATTATAATAATCAATAATATCAAACGTTTACCAATATTTTTTATATTTGAAAATATTGCTAAGCGTTTTAATACCACTAAAAATTGCAGCATTTGTAAAAAGTGGTGGCCATATCGGCCTGTGTAATTCCTTCTAGGTCCGTTCTGCAGGCGGACTTAGTTTACTTTCCGAGGACTCCAGATGGCATACTCATATACCGAAAAGAAACGGATCCGTAAGAATTTTGGTAAATTGCCTAGCGTCATGGATGCTCCGTACTTGCTCGCGATTCAGGTCGACTCGTACCGAACATTCTTACAAGATGGCAAAACACCAAAAAACCGCGAAGATATCGGTCTCCAAGCCGCATTTCGTTCAGTTTTTCCTATTGAAAGTTATTCTGGCAATGCTGCTTTAGAATTTGTTGAGTATAGTCTTGGTAAGCCTGAGTTTGACGTGCGTGAATGTATTTTACGCGGTTCAACTTATGCAGCACCAATGCGTGTAAAAATTCGTTTGATCTTAAAAGATCGCGAAACCAAATCAATTAAAGACGTACGTGAACAAGAAGTGTACATGGGTGAAATGCCACTTATGACAGAAAACGGTACTTTTGTCATCAATGGTACTGAGCGTGTAATCGTATCTCAATTACACCGTTCACCAGGCGTGTTCTTTGACCACGATAAAGGCAAAACACATTCTAGCGGTAAAGTTCTTTATTCTGCACGTATCATTCCTTACCGTGGTTCATGGCTGGATTTCGAATTCGATGCTAAAGACCTTGTATATGTTCGTATTGACCGTCGTCGTAAATTGCTTGCGACTGTGGTTCTTCGTGCTTTGGGTTATAGCAACGAACAAATCCTGGATATGTTCTACGAAAAAGTACCTGTGTATCTTGACATGGGTAGCTACCAGATTGACCTGGTTCCAGAACGTCTTCGTGGCGAAATGGCGCAATTCGACATTGCTGACAATGACGGTAAAGTGATTGTAGAGCAAGGTAAACGTATCAATGCGCGTCACGTACGTCAGATGGAAGCTGCTGGTTTAGAAAAACTTTCTGTTCCGGATGAATACTTGTACGAACGTATTGTTGCTGAAGATGTTGCTTTACGTGACGGTGAAGTGATTGCAGCCAATACGGTATTGAGCCATGAGATCATGGTGAAATTGGCTGAAGGTGGCGTAAAACAATTTAACGTATTGTTCACGAATGATATCGATCGCGGTTCATTCATTGCTGACTCTTTACGTGCTGATACAACTACTGGTCGTGAAGAAGCACTGGTAGAAATTTACAAAGTGATGCGTCCAGGCGAGCCACCAACAAAAGAAGCTGCTGAGAACCTGTTCAACAACCTGTTCTTCTCTTCTGAACGTTATGACTTGTCTCCGGTCGGTCGTATGAAGTTCAACCGTCGTTTGGGTCGTCCTTACGAAGTCGGTACTGATCAGAAGTCTCGTGAAGTTGAAGGTATTCTTTCAAACGAAGACATCACTGATGTATTAAAAACATTGGTTGAAATTCGTAACGGTAAAGGTGAAGTCGACGATATTGACCATTTAGGTAACCGTCGTGTTCGTTCTGTTGGTGAAATGACAGAAAACCAGTTCCGTGTTGGTCTTGTTCGTGTTGAACGTGCTGTTAAAGAACGTTTAAGCCAAGCTGAAACTGACAACTTGTCTCCGCAAGATTTAATCAATGCGAAACCAGTTGCTGCTGCAATCAAAGAATTCTTTGGTTCAAGTCAGTTGTCTCAGTTCATGGACCAAAACAACCCGTTGTCTGAAATTACACACAAACGTCGTGTATCAGCGCTTGGGCCTGGTGGTTTGACACGTGAACGTGCGGGCTTCGAAGTACGTGACGTACATCAAACTCACTATGGTCGTGTGTGTCCAATTGAGACTCCTGAGGGTCCAAACATTGGTTTGATTAACTCACTTTCTGTTTATGCGAAATGTAATAACTTCGGTTTCCTGGAAACTCCATACCGTAAAGTTGTAGATGGTCGTGTAACAGATGACGTTGAATATCTTTCTGCAATTGAAGAAGTAGGTACTGTCATTGCACAGGCCGATTCTGCAATTGATAAAGAAGGTAACCTGACTGAAGAATTCGTTTCTGTACGTCACCAAGGTGATTTCGTACGTATGCCTCCTGAAAAAGTGACGCATATGGATGTATCTGCTCAACAGGTTGTATCTGTTGCTGCATCACTTATTCCATTCCTTGAACACGATGATGCGAACCGTGCATTGATGGGTTCAAACATGCAACGTCAGGCAGTACCTACGTTGATCGCCGACAAGCCGCTTGTTGGTACTGGTATGGAAGCAAACGTAGCGCACGACTCAGGTGTATGTGTACTTGCGAAACGTGGTGGTCGTATTGAATTTGTAGACGCGTCTCGTGTGGTAATTCGTGTCAACGAAGAAGAGATGATCGCAGGTGAAGCAGGTGTAGATATTTACAACCTGATCAAATATACACGTTCGAACCAGAACACTTGTATCAACCAGAAAGTTCTTGTGAAACTTGGTGATAAAGTTGGTCGTGGTGACGTTCTTGCGGATGGTCCATCTACGGATGGCGGTGAATTGGCGCTTGGTCAAAACATGCGCGTAGCGTTCATGACCTGGAACGGTTACAACTACGAAGACTCGATCTTGTTATCTGAGCGTGTTCTTCAAGAAGACCGTTTAACGTCGATTCATATTCAAGAATTGTCATGTGTTGCACGTGATACCAAGTTAGGTGCAGAAGAAATTACTGCTGATATTCCTAACGTTGGCGAAGCTGCACTGTCTAAACTGGACGAGTCAGGTATTGTTTACATCGGTGCTGAAGTAACAGCGGGTGACATCCTGGTTGGTAAAGTAACACCGAAAGGTGAAACGCAGTTGACGCCTGAAGAAAAATTGCTTCGTGCAATCTTCGGTGAAAAAGCAGCTGACGTTAAAGACTCTTCTTTACGTGTGTCTTCAGGCGTGAAAGGTACTGTAATTGACGTTCAAGTGTTTACACGTGACGGTCTTGAAAAAGACGAACGTGCTCAAGCCATTGAGAAAGCACAGCTTGATGCTTACCGTAAAGACTTGAAAGAAGAATTTAAAATCTTCGAAGAAGCAGCACGTGAACGTATTGTTCGCCTGTTAAAAGGTCAAGAATCGAATGGTGGTGGTACCACTAAACGCGGTGACAAGCTGACTGAAGAAGTATTGTCTGGTTTAGAGCTTGTTGACTTACTGGATATCCAGCCAAGTGATGAAGCAATTGCTGAGCGTTTAACGCAAATTCAGGTGTTCTTGAAAGAGAAGAGCCAAGAAATTGACGAGAAATTTGCTGAGAAAAAACGCAAACTTTCTACCGGTGATGAACTGACCACTGGCGTATTGAAAGTGGTTAAGGTTTACCTCGCAGTTAAACGTCGCATCCAGCCGGGTGATAAGATGGCGGGTCGTCACGGTAACAAGGGTGTTGTATCCAACATCTTGCCCGTAGAAGACATGCCGCACGATGCCAACGGTGTTCCTGTGGATGTGGTACTTAACCCGCTAGGTGTACCATCACGTATGAACGTGGGGCAGATTCTGGAAACTCACTTGGGTATGGCAGCGAAGGGTCTGGGTGACAAGATCGACAAGATGCTGAAAGAGCAACGCACTGTACTTGAGCTTCGTGACTTCTTGGACAAGATTTACAACAAAGTTGGCGGTCAGCAAGAAGATCTTGACAGCTTAACTGATGATGAAATCTTGGCATTGTCTGGTAATTTGCGTGCTGGTGTTCCTTTAGCAACTCCGGTATTCGATGGTGCTGAAGAATCGCAAATCAAAGAATTGCTTGAACTTGGTGGCATTTCACGTACTGGTCAAACGGTATTGTATGATGGCCGTACCGGTGAACGTTTTGACCGTCCAGTAACTGTAGGTTACATGTACATGCTGAAACTGAACCACTTGGTTGATGACAAGATGCATGCGCGTTCTACAGGTTCTTACTCGTTAGTAACGCAACAACCATTGGGTGGTAAAGCCCAGTTCGGTGGTCAGCGTTTCGGTGAGATGGAAGTCTGGGCACTGGAAGCATACGGTGCAGCTTACACGCTCCAAGAAATGCTTACTGTTAAGTCGGATGACGTTGAAGGTCGTACTCGTATCTATAAGAACATTGTAGATGGTAACCATTACATGGACCCAGGTATGCCTGAATCGTTCAACGTATTGACCAAAGAGATCCGTTCTTTAGGTATCAACATTGAACTGAAAAATGGTGACTAATTAAATCCCCCTGACCCCCTTTTTCAAAGGGGGAAAGTTCCCCTCTTTATCAAAGAGGGGCTAGGGGAGATTCCAAATTTCAGTTAAAAAACAATATTTGTGACCCAGTTGTGAAGTGAAAATCTCCACAACACACGGAGAAAAAAATTGAAAGACTTGCTCGATATCATGCGCAAAAAGACGGATTCTGATGGTCATGCTCCAGTAGAGTTTGATCGCATCCGTATTGGTCTTGCGTCACCAGAAATGATTAAGTCATGGTCTCATGGTGAAGTTAAAAAGCCAGAGACAATTAACTACCGTACCTTCAAACCTGAACGTGACGGTTTGTTCTGTGCCAAAATCTTTGGTCCGGTAAAAGATTACGAATGCTTGTGTGGTAAATACAAGCGTATGAAATACAAAGGCGTCATTTGTGAAAAATGTGGCGTTGAAGTAACAACTGCGAAAGTTCGTCGTGAGCGTATGGGTCACATCGAATTGGCTTCTCCAGTTGCGCACATCTGGTTCTTGAAATCATTACCGTCTCGTATCGGTCTTCTTCTAGACATGACTTTACGTGACATCGAACGCGTATTGTATTTCGAATCTTACGTGGTCACTGACCCAGGTATGACTCCAATGGAGAAATACCAACTTCTGAACGATGAAGAATACTTCACGGCGTTAGAAGAGCACGGTGATGAATTCACTGCAAAAATGGGTGCAGAAGCTGTTCAGGACCTGTTGAAAGACATCGATCTTGAAGCTGAAATTTCACGTCTTCGCGAAGAAATTCCTAACACAACTTCAGAAACCAAGCTGAAAAAAGCGTCTAAACGCTTGAAGTTGATGGAAGCGTTCAAAGAGTCAAACAACAAGCCAGAATGGATGGTATTAACTGTATTGCCAGTTCTTCCACCAGACCTTCGTCCGTTGGTTCCGCTTGAAGGTGGACGTTTCGCGACTTCTGATTTGAACGATCTTTACCGTCGTGTGATTAACCGTAACAACCGTTTAAAACGTCTTCTTGACCTTGCTGCTCCAGACATTATCGTACGTAACGAAAAACGTATGCTGCAAGAGTCTGTAGATGCATTGCTTGATAACGGTCGTCGTGGTCGTGCAATTACCGGTTCGAACAAACGTCCGCTTAAATCTTTGGCTGATATGATCAAAGGTAAGCAAGGTCGTTTCCGTCAAAACTTACTTGGTAAGCGTGTCGATTACTCTGGTCGTTCGGTTATTACTGTAGGTCCAACTTTACGTTTGCACCAATGTGGTCTTCCGAAGAAAATGGCACTTGAATTATTCAAGCCATTCATTTTCGCAAAACTGCAAGCTTCTGGCCAAGCAACAACCATTAAAGCTGCGAAGAAAATGGTTGAGCGCGAAACTCCAGAAGTTTGGGACGTTCTTGCTCACGTGATCCGTCAACATCCAGTGATGTTGAACCGTGCGCCTACACTTCACCGTTTGGGTCTTCAAGCATTTGAACCAACCCTGATTGAAGGTAAAGCGATCCGTCTACACCCACTCGTATGTGCTGCGTTTAACGCCGACTTCGACGGTGACCAAATGGCGGTACACGTACCATTAACACTTGAAGCTCAGTTAGAAGCTCGTGCGTTAATGATGTCGACCAACAACATCTTGTCACCAGCCAACGGTGAGCCAATCATCGTACCTTCTCAGGACGTGGTCTTGGGCTTGTATTACATCACGCGTGATGCAATCAATGCCAAAGGTGAAGGCATGGTGTTCGCGGATACTGATGAAGTAAACCGTGCACTTGCAACAGGTCAGGTAGATTTACACGCTCGCGTTAAAGCACGTGTACACCAGACTGTGATTGACGAAGATGGAAACCGTGAACAGCAAACCATTATTGTTGACACGACTCCAGGCCGCTGTCTGCTTTGGGAAGTTGTTCCTGAAGGGATGGACTTCCAGCAAATCAACGTTGAGATGACGAAAAAGAACATCTCCAAGTTAATTAACTCTTGCTACCGTAAATTGGGTCTGAAAGATACCGTGATCTTTGCTGACCAATTGATGTACCTGGGCTTCCGTCAAGCGACTCGTTCTGGTGTATCTGTTGGTATGGAAGACATGCTCATTCCACCAGCGAAATACTCGATCATCGAAAAAGCAGAAGTTGAAGTTCGTGAAATCGAACAACAATTCGAACAAGGTTTCGTAACTGCCGGTGAACGTTATAACAAGGTAGTCGATATCTGGGCGCGTACCAATGACCAGGTAGCGAAAGCGATGATGGACAACTTGTCTTTCACGACTGTTAAGAACAAACAGGGTGAAGATGAGAAACAGAAATCATTCAACAGTATCTACATGATGTCTGACTCGGGTGCCCGTGGTTCGGCAGCTCAGATTCGTCAGTTGGCGGGTATGCGTGGTTTGATGGCGAAACCAGATGGTTCGATCATTGAAACCCCGATTAAAGCAAACTTCCGTGAAGGTTTGACAGTACTTCAGTACTTCATTTCAACACATGGTGCGCGTAAAGGTTTGGCCGATACAGCACTTAAAACAGCAAACTCTGGTTACTTGACTCGTCGTCTGGTAGACGTAGCGCAGGATTTGGTTATTACCGAGCCGGATTGTGGTACTTATGGCGGTCTGGTCATGACGCCATTCATTCAAGGTGGCGATGTCATCGAGAATCTGGGTGCTCGAGTATTGGGTCGTGTTGTTGCTGAAGATGTGAAACGTGCTGGTTCTGACGAAGTCATTCTTCCACGTAATACTTTAATTGACGAAAAAATTGCTGCCTTCCTTGAAGAAGCAGGTGTCGATGAAGTTAAAGTACGTTCAGTTGTAAACTGTGAATCTACATTTGGCGTATGTGCGAAGTGTTATGGTCGTGACCTTGCTCGCGGTCACTTGGTTAACCCAGGTGAATCTGTGGGTGTAATGGCTGCTCAATCAATTGGTGAGCCAGGTACACAGTTAACCATGCGTACGTTCCACGTCGGTGGTGCTGCGAGCCGAACTTCTGCTGCAAATAGCGTACAAGTTCGTAACAAAGGTACAGTACGTTTCCACAACGTGAAAACAGTACAACATGCCAAAGGTCACCTGGTATCAACTTCACGTTCAGGTGAAATCGGTATTGCAGATGACTTAGGTCGTGAACGCGAACGCTATAAACTTCCTTACGGTGCATCTATCTTGTTGAAAGATGGTGAAGCTGTAGAGGCAGGCGGTATCGTGGCGACTTGGGATCCACATACACATCCACTTGTGACAGAAGTTGCCGGTAAAGTACGTTTCAGCCAGATCGCTGATGGCGTAACTGTGACCTCGAAAACTGATGATGCAACAGGTATGACCACAATCGAAATCTTGCCAGTGACTTCACGTCCTGCGTCAGGTAAAGATTTACGTCCTGCAGTTGTGCTTGACACAGTTGATGGCGGCGAACAGTTCTACTTCTTGCCACAAAACACGATTCTTTCTGTCCGTGATGGCGAAACGATTGGTGTGGGTGATGTCATCGGTCGTGTACCACAAGAATCTTCACGTACCCGTGATATTACCGGTGGTCTGCCACGCGTAGCTGACTTGTTCGAAGCACGTAAACCGAAAGAACATGCAATTCTTGCTGAAATTTCTGGTGTGGTAAGTTTTGGTAAAGAGACCAAAGGCAAGAACCGTCTGGTGATCACTCCGGATGATGGCTCTGAGATTTACGAAGAGCTTATTCCGAAGTGGCGTACGATTAACGTGTTCGAAGGCGAGCATGTGAACCGTGGTGAAACCATTTCTGATGGTCCGCAAAATCCACACGACATCTTGCGCTTGAAAGGCGAAGTGGCATTGACCAACTACATCGTGAACGAAGTTCAGGACGTATACCGTCTGCAAGGTGTAAAAATCAACGATAAACACATTGAAGTCATCGTGCGTCAAATGTTGCGTAAAGTCGACATTACTGACGGTGGCGATACAAGCTTCATCAAAGGCGAACAAGTGGATTACATCCGTGTTATGAGTGAGAACCAAGCTGTTCTTGCACAGAACAAGTTTCCGGCGAAGTTTGAACGTCAATTGATGGGTATTACCAAAGCATCGCTTTCTACTGACTCGTTCATCTCTGCTGCATCGTTCCAGGAAACAACACGCGTGTTAACTGAAGCGGCTGTAACAGGTAAAGAAGATGACCTACGTGGCTTGAAAGAAAACGTTGTTGTGGGTCGCTTGATTCCAGCGGGTACTGGTCTTGCGTACCACTTGGAACGTCGTCGTCAAGAAGCAGAAGCTGCAGAACATGCGCTGGTTAATGACTTCTCTGATGTAGACCAAGCATTAAGCCAAGCATTTAACCAAGAATTCTAATTCGACGTTAAATGACTCAAAAAAGACGCCTTCGGGCGTCTTTTTTTATGCCTCTGTTTTTGAGAGCATATTGGGGATTTTAGAGAGGGAATAAGTTTTTTAAAAATAAGATCTTGTATGCTCAAATCATTTTTAGGTTAAATGAGATTGAAATAAGCTCATTTCTCCGTAGCGGAATGGCTTTGTATAAATAAATTCACCGCTTGGGTATATGTATTATTTTGCCCAAGTGACTGGTTGATTTCTCTGTGTGAAAGTGGAATAGGCAATAGCTGGGTTTTGGTTCCTGATTTTTGTGCTTGCTGAATAAATTGCTGTGCCTGTATACATGGTTGGTCTGGCCGAATTGTGGAACAAACAGCGAGAAATGCCGGTAAAGTTTGGTGTACTTGAGATATAGGAGAAAGTGCTTTCCAGTTTGATGGCTGATTACCAAAGGCTTGATCATAAAACCGTGCATGTCGAGTTTGCATAATAATTTCGACATTATAGGCAGCACTGTCTAAAGCCACTGTAGCACGCCAGGGCTGAGGCTGCGATGTCAGCCAGAGGGGGCGTGTAGTGAGTAGGCTGACTAAGTGTGCACCTGCTGAATGTCCCATCAGAACCAAACGTTTAGGATCAGCATGCCAATTTGCAGCCTGTTTCTGGATATAAATAAGTGCTTCTGCAATATCTTGGGTTTGTTGTTGTACGCTGACCTCAGGAACCAATCGATAATTGAGGGAAATAAATACCCAGTTTTGTTTGGTCCAATATGCCACTTTGTTTTTGACTACAGCCGCATTATTTTTATCTCCAGTGGTCCAGGCTCCTCCATGTACCATCACAATTAACGGTGTCAGCGTTTTATCTGGGAAAGCTTTGATGGGGAAATAGATATCCATGACCTGTTGAGCATGAGGCCCATAAGCAATATTTTTCAGGACTTTGGTTTTATTCATTAAGCTTGTATCAGATGAATCCGGATAGGCCGATGAATTGTAACAGAACAATGTAAATATCAAGCAAAGGCGTTTTTTCATTCTCGTGATCCTTCCCATTTAAATAATATTAAATAAAGCCGCTGTGTTATTTAAAATTTTTCTTATAAAGTTATGTATCGATGGGAATACTTTAACTGATTTCTGATTTCGAACAATCGATCTTCCACATGCCGAATCGATTTTTTGGTATTTTAATTAAAATTAAATTACAACATTCAACATTAAAACTTGGAAAAGTAACATTACGCGGATATTAACTTCACACTCATGACGTATGCTGTAACAAATAGCCAAAAGGACATATCTCATGAAAAAGTTAATGAGCGTGATGGCAATGGCAACCCTGTCGACTTTTATGCTGGCAGGGTGTGATTCTATGTCTCCAAGAGAGCAACGTATTGGCGCAGCTGCACTTGGTGGTGCGGTTGGTGGTGGTGTAGGGAATCAGGTTGGTGGCGGTATCGGTGCAGCTGTCGGTGGTGGTGCCGGTGCAGCAGTAGGCAGTAAAACCCAGGGTGGTTCTAACCGTAATGCGACCTATAGTGGTGTCGGTGGTGCTATTGGTTCTGCGGTGGGTAAAAGTATCTTTGGGGGGAATGCCGGAGCTGCCATTGGTGGTGCCATTGGTGGTGGAGCAGGTGCAGCCATTGAAGAGAAAAAACGTTAATGAAGTTTAAAAATTTGATAAAAAGCGCTTGTTAATCAGGCGCTTTTTTGTCAATTATGGCTGGCCTTTGGTTTTTTTCGGCGGATATAGATGGTTTTTTCTACCTCGGCAATCCGTACGCCCGATTCATCAAAAATATTTACATGATAGTTTCGGTATACCGGGGCGTGATTTTCAGCAAGTCGCTTAATCTGGTCAATTTCTGTTGGATCGAGACGAATATCGGCATACACCGTACCACGACCAGGTGAGAGAAATTGTATGGATGCAGATTTATCCCACACAATGTATTTTGAACCCAAATGATGCATCAAAATCAGCATATATAAAGGATCGACCATTGCATATAAACTGCCGCCAAAATGTACACCGACAACATTTTGATTTTTACGGGTTAAAGGCATTTTGATGCGAATATGGTAATTCGCCAGATCCACCTTATCGATTTCAATCCCTGCACCGCGGTAAGGTGCATAGCGATTTAATAAAAATTTAGAGATAGCAGGAATTGTCTGTAGTTTTTTGAAAAGGCTCATTTGGGTCAATTATTATTTTTCGGCTTCAGAACATACTAAAACACAATGATCAGGCTGGCATTGATCGGATTGCCCAGATTCTGCAATAAATAGGCAATAAAAGAATAGGATAAAAATATATGCAAGCACAAACACAATGGGTGACTACTTCAGATCAGCAGCGGCTTTATGTGAAAACATGGGGCAATGAGGCAAACCCTGCTTTAGTCCTGGTTCATGGCTATCCGGATAATCAGGAAGTTTGGGAGCTGGTCATTCAGCAGCTGATTCAAGATTTTTATGTGTTGAGCTATGATGTACGCGGTGCAGGGAAATCCTCCATTCCGAAACGGATTCGTGACTATCGGCTGGAACAGTTATCTTTAGATCTGGAAAGTGTGGTCAATACCGTATTGGAAGACCATCCTTTTCACTTGGCAGCACATGACTGGGGTTCAATCCAGTCTTGGGAATCGGTGACTGAGCCGAAGTTTCGGGGGCGAATTTTATCTTATAGTACTATTTCCGGGCCCTGTCTGGATCATACCGCTTTCTGGATGCGTCAGCAATTTAAACAAAATAAGCCCAGGTTTTTTAAACAGCTGACTAAATCCTGGTATATCGCGGTGTTTCAATTGCCCTTGTTGGCGCCAGTCATCTGGACTTTATTTACGCCTGAAAAATGGGACAAAGTTTTGCAACAGTTAGAGCAGCAAAAAGATTTACCTTTAAACAGCCATATTGCTGCAGATGGAAAACATGGTATTGGACTGTATCGTGCCAACTTCATCCCACGTTTAACCCAACCACGTCAGCGTTTTGCTGTTTGTCCGGTGCAGGCGATTGTGCTGAAAAGAGACAATTTTGTCAGTCCGGAACTGATTGATGAAATGCCGAAATGGGCAGAAAATTTTCAGCATGTAGAAATAGATGCCAATCATTGGGCAATATTGAGCCAAGCAGAGTTGGTCGCAGAATATATCAAAAAATTTGCGCTAAAAAATAATTGAACAATTCTTTTTGATATAAATTTTAATTAAAATCAATTTCTTGTTGTTTTTTGACTGAGCCGATTTATTTACAGTTTCAAAAGGGTGCATCTGTTAAAATAACGGCTTTTTATCTTCCTTAAAATTTTCATGAATGCAGTAGTAATTGCGATTGCCGTGATGTTTATACTCTCACTGGCACGAGTTTCTGTTGTCTTGACTTTGGTCATTTCAGCGATTATTGGTGGCTTGGTTGCAGGTCTAAGTTTGTCGGATACTGTAACTGCATTTAATGCGGGTCTGGGTGATGGGGCAGAAGTTGCCCTGGCTTATGCGGTATTGGGTGCTTTTGCTTTGGCCTTGTCAAAATCAGGCTTGCCTGATCTTTTGGCACATAAATTAATTGGTTTGCTGGGTGCGGAAGCCACGCATCAAAAAACCAGAAAAGTAAAATATTTACTGTTAAGCATTTTACTGGTTGCAGCCATTTTTTCTCAAAACCTGATTCCTGTGCATATCGCCTTTATTCCGGTCTTGGTTCCTCCTTTACTTAAGGTTATGAATCACATGAATTTAGACCGTCGTGCGGCAGCATGTGTACTGACCATGGGGTTGGTCGGAACCTACATTTTCCTGCCAGTCGGTTTTGGTTCCATTTTCCTTGAACAAATTTTGATGGGCAACATCAATAAAATTGGTGCAGCCTATGGCTTGCATGTAGAGCGCTGGATGATGCCGATGGGGATGGCTATTCCGGTCATTGGCATGCTGATCGGTACGTTGACTGCTGTATTTTTCAGCTATCGCAAACCACGTCATTATATTGATCGTGCGGTTGCTCGTGTGACCACCATCGATCTGGACAAGCCAATTCGTGCGGGCGAAGTGAGTCTGCAAGCGGATGCCGAAGAACTCAAACATGAAGCAGAACAAGCGCCAGTCATCGCGAAAAAAACCATCTTTATGGCACTACTCGCGATTTCCTTGACTTTGGTTGCCCAGCTGTATTCAGGCTCGATGATCTTGGGTGGACTGGTCGGTTTTGCGGTACTGTCTGCTGCGGGTATCTTCAAATGGCAAGAGGCCGATGATGTCTTCGTTCAAGGCATGCGCATGATGGCATTGGTCGGCTTCATTATGATTTCTGCGGCTGGTTTTGCTTCGGTGATGACGCATACTGGTGACATCAATAGTCTGGTGAATGGGGTAGTGCATCTGATTGGTGACAACAAAGCCTTGGCTGCATTCCTGATGCTGTTTATTGGTTTGTTCGTAACCATCGGGATTGGTTCATCATTCTCCAGTGTACCGGTATTGGCAGTGATTTATGTACCGCTGTGCATACAATTTGGCTTTTCTCCATTGGCTACTGTGGCCTTGATTGGTACCGCAGCAGCATTGGGTGATGCCGGCTCTCCAGCTTCAGACTCAACTTTAGGTCCAACTGCAGGTCTGGGTGTAGATGGTCAGCATGATCATATTTGGGATACGGTTGTTCCAACATTTATCCATTTTAATATTCCATTATTGGTATTTGGCTGGATTGCTGCAATGGTACTTTAATGAATTTTTAATTCATTTTATTGCTTATTTTAAAACATGTATTTAAAATAAATGTTATTAAATAATTAATATAATAAAACCAAGCAATATACTTGGAATATAATCATTAATCTGATTAACATGGTTGGTATTAAAAACCAACTATGTTGATCTGATTAAAATAAATAACTAATATTTTCAATAGTTTAAAAATAAATAAATTTAAAATAATTAATGGCTATTGCATATTAATAATAGGCATGTTTATTATTAATTAATGTTTAAATTTTGTAGTAATTATCCTTCTAGAGGTGATTTAAAATGTTAAAACAAGTTGCTCTTATCGCGTTAATGGGGATGTCTGCTTCTGCAATGGCAGGTCAATGGCAGGTTAAAGTGGGTGGTTCTGTAGTTGCTCCAACTGGAGACACAAGTATTTTAGGTGGCGCAGCTAAAGTAGAAGCTGATGATGAATATGCATTCACGCCTTCCGTGGAATATTTCTTCAATGACAATATTTCAACTGAATTACTTCTTGCAACACCAATTAGTCATGATGTGTTGTTGAATGGAGATAACGCTGTAAAAATTAAACAGTTACCACCTACCTTGACAGTGAAATATAATTTTAAAAACTCAACTGGCTTCACACCATACATTGGTGTGGGTGGTACAGCATTCATTGCTTGGGATGAAAGCGAACGTGGTCCTTTAACTGGTACTGATGTTAAAGTTAAAGAAGACTTTGGTTTTGCAGGTCAAGTTGGATTGAACTTTAAACCAGCAGATGCGAAAAACTGGGGTGTATTTGCTGACGTACGTTATGCGAAAATTAGCCCTGAAGTAACAGTTAAAGCAGGCGGTACTACTCTTACTAAATTTGATTTGGATATTGATCCACTTGTGTACACTATTGGCTATAGCTACAAATTCTAAAATAAAAATAGATATAAAATAAAAACAATAAATCAGCGCCAAAATCCCCATCTCTGATGGGGATTTTTTATTTCATCATTCAGTCACAATAAAGTACATAAATTGAGCACTTTTATCCTGTTTAATCATTAAAAATGCGTTTAAGTTGAGAGTCTACAATAAGCTAAAAAAGCAGGAAGAATCATGAAATTATTCACTCTGTATGGTGTGGTCTTTTTTAGTTTTTTAAGTGGCTCGGTTTATGCAGCCAGTTTTAATTGTGACAAAGCAGAAACGTCAACTGAACATGCCATTTGCGAGCACCGTGCCATTAATGATGCCGATGTCAAAATGGCCACCACCTACAATATTATTAAGCGTCTGGTACCGATGGGAACACGTGGTGTCATTCAGGATGAGCAGGTCAAATGGTTACAGTTGCGTGACCAATGTGGCAATTCAAGCCGCTGTTTAACTGAAGTGTATAAAATGCGCCAGCAAAAGCTGAATTTGTATATGGAGCGTGTGTATCAACAAGGGCCTTTTTAAGAAAAATTTATTTGACCCTATTGAAAATTCTTTAACTTACTCCATTCATTAAGCATCCAATAAAAACCATGTAATGAATTTAAGGAGTGATTTATGAGCGAACAAAGCGCACAAAAACATAGTTTCCAGGCGGAAGTAGCGCAGCTATTGCATTTGGTGACGCATTCTCTCTATTCAAACCCTGAAATTTTTCTGCGAGAACTGATCTCGAACGCTTCAGATGCCTGTGACAAGTTGCGTTTTGAAGGGATTAACCATCCTGAATATTATGAAAATGACCCTGACTTGCATGTACGTGTCAGTCTGGATAAAGAAAATAAAACCCTCACTATTTCCGACAACGGTATTGGTCTGACTCAACAGGAAGCGATTGATAATCTGGGCACCATTGCCAAATCGGGCACCAAAGATTTTATGTCCAAATTGTCAGGAGATCAAAAAGCGGATGCGCAGTTGATTGGCCAGTTTGGTGTCGGTTTCTATTCAGGCTTTATTGTGGCTGAAAAGATTACCGTGGAATCGCGCCATGCCGCTGCTGATGTCGCTGACGGTGTACGCTGGATTAGCACTGGCACAGGTGATTTTGAAGTTGAACAGATTAACAAGGCTTCACGTGGAACAGACATTATTTTGCATTTGCGTGACAATGTACTGGAGTATTTAGAATCTTATAAAGTTAAGCAAATCATCAATAAATATTCTGACCATATTAGCCTGCCAATTGAAATGCAAAAAGAAATCTGGCAGCAAGAAGAAGTGGCTGAGGGGGAAGAAGCTAAGCCAGGTCAGATGGTAAAAACAGATGAATGGGAAGCCATTAACTCTGCCAGCGCACTTTGGACCCGCAATAAAAACGAGATCACTGACGAGCAATATACCGAATTCTACAAGAATCTCAGTCATGACTTTGATGCACCTTTGGCCTGGACCCATAACCGTGTAGAAGGCAGCACGGAATACACACAATTGCTTTATATTCCAAGCAAGGCTGCAAGTAACCTCTTTACCCGTGAAGCCAAAGCCGGCATCAAGCTATATGTCAAACGCGTGTTTATTATGGATGAAGCAGATAACCTGATTCCAAACTATTTGCGTTTTGTGCAAGGGGTGGTGGATAGTGCCGATCTTCCACTCAATGTTAGCCGTGAATTGCTGCAAGAAAGCCGTGACGTGAAAACCATTCGCGAAGGGAATGCACGCCGTGTGCTGACCATGCTGGATGCTTTGGCGAAGTCTGAAGATGAAAAAGACCAGGAGAAATTCAAAACGTTCTATGCTGAATTTGGTTCGGTGATTAAGGAAGGTTTGGGTGAAGACTTTGGTAACCGTGAACGGATCTTAAAATTATTGCGCTTCTCGACTTCCAGCAATGATGAAATTTCAACGTCATTGGCAGATTACAAAGCACGCATGAAAGAAGGGCAAAAAGCCATTTATTACGTGACTGCGGAAAGCCTCAGTGCTGCGAAGAATTCGCCACAGCTGGAGCTGTTCAAGAAAAAAGGTATTGAAGTGCTGTTAATGGCGGACCGTGTAGATGAATGGGCGATGGAGTTCATTCATGAATTCGATGGAACGCCAATGCAAAACGTGTCCAAGGGTGCAGTAGACTTGGGTGATTTGCAGGATGCTGAAGAGAAGAAAGCACTGGAAGTAGCAGCTGAACAGTTTAAGCCTGTGGTGGACAAGCTTTCGGATTCTCTCAAAGCCAAAGCCCAACAAGTGCGTGTGACGACTCGTTTGGTCGATTCACCGGCATGTTTGGTGACAGGCGAAGGTGAGCTGTCTCCACAATTGATTCGCATGCTGAAACAGGCTGGTCAGGCGGTTCCTGAATCAAAACCAATCCTGGAAATTAACCCTGAACATCCGCTGGTGAAAAAGCTGGAAGGATCGAACCAGTTTGATGACCTAGCCAATGTGATTTTTGACCAGGCAGTGATTGCTGAAGGCGGTTTGCCTGATGACCCTGCAGCCTATGTAAAACGTATTAACAGTTTATTGCTGAAATAAGTCCTTTTTTCGCGTTAGGTAAAAAACCTCCCTCGGGAGGTTTTTTTATTGCAGAAAAATAGGCGTATGGATGGCTCAACTTGTTATATTGCCCAACATTAGAACAATGCTTCCATACGCACCAATACACCGAGGAAATGGCTGCGATCTTCACGATGGTCATTGAGATAGTTTAAATCGCCCTGTAGAAAAAACCATTCACGCACAAAAGGTTGCCGCCATGAAATATAGGGTCCCCAACTGTTCAGGCGAAGGTCGTTATTATTATAAAAACCGCCGGTATATAAGCCATAAGCAAAACGGTTATTCTGGAAAAATTGATGTTGTCTGAATAGATAATTATCCCAAGTGACATCGTCATCTTGCTTGTCGGCATAGGTCAGGCTGAGCTGATTGGATAAAAACGGCTGATTCGGCCGTGCATGGGTAAGTTCCAGATTGGTTCGCAAGTAGTTTTCACTATCTATGCCATAGCGGTAAATCTGTTCGGCATGAAATCTGAAATCATTTTCCAGTTGCCAGTCTCTGGACGCTTTAAGTCTTACATAAATATCATCCCCTGAACGAATCCCCAAATCCAGATCGGTTTCAAAAGGCAGCCGTTTGGAAAAATCCGACCAACGCAAGGCCAAGGAACTGTTACTTTCTTGTGTTCGTTCACGGTCTAAAGCTTTACTACTGGTGCTACCTGGATTTTCATCGGTAATAGCAACATTATTGTTCAGTTCGTTATCTAAAGAGTCATCACCGAATACCAAACTGATTTTACGTTCCAAGGTTGGAAGTTTAATTTTTCCGCGCAGACGTGGGCTAACTTCATAACCATCATGTTTATTCCAGCTGTTATCGATAATTAGGCGTAGGGTTGCTGAAGCTGGATCATTTGGATCGGGTTGCCCAAACCATTGATCTATTTTATGGGAGCTACGGTCTGTCCAGTTGCGGATTTCATGTTGTTTACGGTCTAGCCAGCTTTGTTTTTCAGTGGCCTGGATCGGAGGGACAATCACTGCATCTGACTGTTGCGGTAAAACTGTCGGCATCGCATCAATCAGGCTTGGAATCTGACTGAGCAAATTAAAATCTGTTTCTGTTGCGTTAAGCTTTTGTTGATCAACCCCGGTTTCAGCTGAGTTTGACCAGCTGACAGTAGACATGAGTCCAGAGATCAACACACATAAGAGGGGGCTTAATAGAGATAATTTTTTTTTCCGCATATCCTTGCTCTTATATTGTCTGATGATGACTAGTCTGGTAAAAAATCACACTAAAAAGCAAGCTCTTGCTACAAAAAATAAAAACTTAATTTGAAATATGCTTTTGAATCTCTTTATATAATTCCCGGCAATTAATCGGGGAACTGAATTGAGCAGTAATCATCTGAATCATTTGCCAGCTAATGCCATGATGGCGTTCCAATAAAAAATAAGGATAGGCCGATTCATTCTGTGACAGGGCTAAACGTTTGTGCCCATGAATAAGCCGTATTTTTTGCCGTTCTTTGAGTAAAAGTAGCGGTGTTTTAATATCGGCGGCACTTTCATCCAGCTGAATAATTTTTTGGGTTTGAATCAGTTGTGCAGGAATAAATGGCATATAGTTTTCATCATGCCAGATGCAAATGGCTTTATGCGTATAGACATCAAACAGGGCTTCAATAGAGTTAAAATGATCGGCCAAGTCTATCCAGGGAATTGTCTTGATTGCAGCCAGGGCATATTGCTCAGCATTATTCAATAATGGCATGAACTGCATGGCCTGCGTCTGGTTTTCTGCACCCAGTAATGCCAAATATCGAACAAAACAACCTTGCTGATTGATCTGCTCTGCCAGATAAATTGGGTAATGCTGCCATTTTTCCAGGTCTGCACCATGTAACAGTAAATCTAGATACGGGGCAATTTCTGGCAGGCTGGGAATGTCTAAACGATATAGCTGCTGTAATGAGGCTTCTTCGCTAGGTAGCGAATGAATACGGGCGACATATTGATTGAGTTGCAGGGTTTCTGCAACATCTTTGATGATAGATGACGGAGCCGCTGTATTCTCTATATCGGTGTGGGCGAGCGTAGAAGCCGCCATCGGTAGATCAGGTTCTACAGCTGAAGACGGTTGCTGAATCTCGGCAGGCTGCTGGCTTTGCTGCGCAGATGTTTCAGTGGCTATCGGCTCTTGATCTGAATACAGCTCAGTTATGGATAAATCCATTAAATTGGATTGTTCATGTTCAGCAATGGTTTGAAGCTCATCAGCAGCTACAGTTAGATTGGTCTCAGCCTCAGTCTCAGTTAAAACACTCGTTAGCTTTGGTACAATCAAATTTTGAATCTGTTTGAGTTCGTAGTCTGTTTTTAGGCAACCATAGTTCTGTTGTTGTTGCAGCATCCAGTGATAGGCATCATCCAGATTTTCCCATTCGCTGATCAGGGCTGTACGATTTGCTGCCGGAATTAACCAGATTTGCCAACCGAGTTGAGGATCATGCAAAATAGCCCAGCCAAAATCAGGATGTTGATAAAGGGCTTGCTCTAGCGCTTTACCTTGCTGAAATACGCCACGAAAAGAGAGCTGAAACAGGGTTTGAGCGGCGAAATCTGTAGCTGCTTTTTCGGGCTGGCTATGGGATTTAAATTGTAAAATCTGTTTTTTAAAAATCGGTTCATCACATAAAGCAAAAATGTCTTTTATCCGGGCTTTTGAGCGAGCAATTTCAAAGAAAGATAAGGAACGTTGTTGCAAGCCATCGATGAGTTGATTTAATTCTTGAATCAGCTTGGCTTTTTCTAAGACATTCATGTGCTGATCTCACCTCTAGAGATGCTTTTGCGCTTTTTCTAGATAACTTGCCAATACGATATTAATCGCGAGTTCAAGTAACTTATATTCTGCAGACGTGGGCTGGGAGTAATGCTCAGCAAGCATGATCAACTGATCGGTGTTGATCGTTTGCGGAGGAATCTTGCCTTGAATCAGTGCTTGAAGTTCTTGCATATACACACTTCTTCTTGAGTGAATTATTTATTTAATTGTTTTGATTATATGTATTTAGTAAAAAAAAGCATGAAAAAAAATGTCAGTTTTTGAGTATTTATAGACATAATTTGCAAAAAATGTAAATTTTAAATAAAAAATAAGCAATTTTTTGGCAGGAGAGAGCAGAAATCTGCTGATCAGGCTTTAGCTGTCCTGTTATTTTGCAAAGAAATGGATAAAAAGAAAGTGATGAAATGACAGATTAAAACGATGTTCTGATCGAACATAAGCTGGTGAACAAAATGCCAATTTATGCTGATAAAAAAACCAGACCACATTTGTTTTGTCTGGTTTTTTTATGGATTTTTAGATTAGGCAGCTGTTTTAGATGCAGTCACACTCTGTGTCTCAGCTTTAGCAACTGGTGCTTTTTGTTCAGCATTCACTGTTTCAGTTGCTTTGTTGACAGGAAAATCAGGAGTATAAACAATTTGAGCAGAAAGGTTAGCAGAGCAAGCCACAATAGCAACAGCGATAAGAGATTTAATCAGGTTCATCATCATTTTCCTTTAGTGAAAGGATGTCTGGTTCATTCAAAAATGAAGCAGGCAAGGAGAGAAATAAAAATAAATTTCATGTGAATGATATCAAGAAGTGATTGAATAAAGTAAGGAGGTGAGAGCGAAAAAAGATGAACGGTGAGTTTAAAATATTATATAAATCATATATTTAGAGTTTTTGCTCTAAGACAGACTGTCTGTTAACAATCTGTCTTAACTGCTTTGAAAATATATAAAAATTATTTTGCATGGCATTTATTTTGGTATTTTTTTTCGTAAACCTTTCCCGCCACACCTCCAATAATGGCACCACTAAACGTACCGAAAACGGGTAATACACTACCAGCCACTGCACCAATCAGTACGCCTTTGAGCGTGGGTGAAAAAGGAGATTTTGCTGATGTACTTTGTTCTGGACTGGTATCAATCATCGGATCTTGTATTTCAGTGTTCATATTTACCTCTATAAATTTCATGATTAGGAACTCAGATATTCCGCATATTAGCCTAGCGAATTGCGCTTTTAATTGTGTCCAAACCTTGTATAGATAAGTTGTCTTTTGTAAGAGGTTCAAAGCAAATAAGGGTATTGTGACCCGGCTGTAAGTTTTTGCGCTGTAATGTTAAAACTCACTTTTTTATTTAGAAAATGTCCTATGATCTGGACTCAAAATAATAAAACCTGAGGTAAAAACAATGGCTATCGCAAAAGTGGTTGAAGTGAATTCAAGCAGTAATAAAAGTTTTGAAGATGCTATTCAAAGTGGCATAGATAAAGTGACCGAAACAGTGAAAAATGTGCAGGGTGCATGGATAAATGAACAAAAAGTGGTGATTAAGGATAATAAAATTACAGAATATCGGGTGAATTTAAAAATTAGCTTCTTGGTTGACTGAATTGAATAGATCAATGAATCTTAAAATAAAAAATCCCCAAGGACTGGGGATTTTTTTAGTGACTTGCTGTAGTTAAGACTTCAGCTTATTTTTCCGGAACATCACACTGATCTTCTTTACAGATTGCGCTATCTTCAGCAACTATGTTGTCTTGTTGAGGTGCTTCAAGAGCTTTTTTCATCACCTGTAAAAATACTTCACGTGGCTGTGCACCCGCGAGTGCGATCCGTTGATCAAAGACAAAGAAGGGTACCCCGGTCACTTTGAGCTGATCACGTGCTACTTCTTCATCAAATTTGACAAAATCTGCAAATTCGTCTGAATTGAGCACATCATCTACTTCAACCGGATTTAAGCCAATACGGGCTGCAACATCTTCCAGGGTTTCACGTTCACCAATGGCTAAACCTTGGGTCATATAACTATAGAAAAAGGCTTCTTTTGCTTCAGAACCCAAGCCTTTGCTTTGTGCCAAATGAATAATACGGTGAGCATTGAAGGTGTTGCCTGAATTGGCATTGTCCCAATTGAACTGAATACCTTCTTCTGCAGCCATTGCGGCAATATTGCGCTGCATTTCTTCAACTTCAGTCAGAGTACGGCCGTATTTTTGCGCCAGACGTTCAGAGTTGGATACTTCCTGGCGAACAGGTGCTTCCGGGTCAAGTTCATAACTATGCCAATGAACTTCAAGTTCTAAACCTGCCTGTTCAGCAGCAGCTTCCAGACGTTTTTTACCAATATAACAAAATGGGCAAACTACATCTGACCAAATATCTACGCGCATGAGAGTTCTCTTATCTTTTCTTGCTTCTATTGATGGGGATAGAGATTAAAATTTAAAGCATCTAAAAATGAAAAATCATGAATTTATCAAATGGTATAAAACATATAGGTTTAAGGATAGATTGAAACTTAAAGAAGCGGGGGTCTTATGAGAAAATCGAATAAGCAATTCCATTTTAATTAGATTACAAGTATTACTATAAACAATATTATTAAAAAATATATTATTATTTAATCAATTGTTAGCATGAATATTCACACTTCTCCCCGTTTTTTAGCTGCTTTATTACCATTGATCAGTACTCCTGTATTTGCAACAACTGGATATTTTATGCATGGTTATGGCATTAAGGCTCAAGGGAATGCTGGAGCCTCTGTTGCACATTTTCAAGATGCATTGACCATTGCAAATAACCCGGCAGGGTTGAGTTGGGTGGGCTCAAGAATCGATATTGGCGCTACACTTTTTGCTCCTGATCGCTCAGCAGAAATAGTTGGGAATGCTGTACCTGGTGCCAATGGTCATTATGATGGCAATGGTCGAAAGTATTTTGTGCTTCCTGAACTTGCTTATAACCATCAAGTGAATAATCAAGTTAATTTGGGGATCGCTATTTATGGCAATGGCGGTATGAATACCGGCTATAAGCAAAATCCATTTGCTGCATTTGGAAATCAAGGCAGTGCGGGTGTGGATTTGTCACAGGTGTTTATTTCTCCTGCTGTCTCTTGGCAATATGCGAAAAATCAATCGATTGGGGTTGCGACCAATATCTTGTATCAACGTTTTGAAGCCAAAGGTATTAGTGGTTTTACGGGTTTTTCTGTTGATGGCGATAAGCTCAGTAATAAGGGTAAAGACTCCGCTACTGGCGTTGGCGTACGTGTCGGTTGGGCTGGGAAGTTCTTTGATGAGCGTTTAACTCTAGGTGCAAATTATAGTTCTAAAATTGATGCAGACCGTTTTGATCAATACAGTGGCTTATTTGCACAACAAGGTGATTTTGATGTACCTGAAAGTTACGGTATTGGTGCAGCCTATCAGCTGACAGCAAAGTTGAACGTGGCTGCAGATGTGGAACGTATTAACTATTCAGATGTCGGTTCGGTTGGACATGCGATTAACCCGTTATTCCAGGGGCATGCCTTTGGGTCGGATCAAGGTCCAGGCTTTGGCTGGAATGACATTAACGTGTATAAAGTTGCAGCAAGCTATCAGGCTCATCCAAAATTAACTTTACGTGCCGGGTATAGTCATAACGACCAGCCCATTTCGGCGGATCAAACCTTCTTGAATATCTTGGCACCCGGGGTCGTGCAAGATCATTTGAGCGTAGGTGCAACCTGGAATGTAGATGCTCATCAAGAGCTCAGCATTGCATATACCCATGCTTTAGAAAAAGAAGTAAAGGGCAGTGAGTCCATTCCTGCAAACTTTGGTGGTGGTGAAGCGAATTTGACAATGAGTCAGAACATTTTAGGCTTGGCTTATGGTTATAAGTTCTAACCTGAGGCTTTCAAAAGTTGCGATAAAAGCCTTTTTCATCGGGCTTTTTTAGCTATGTAGTTTAATCTTCAATGAGCCATTTTCTTAAACAAGACATATGGACTTGATTTTAACTCATTTGCTGTCCTGCATACTTTGTGTACTTATTGTTTAATAAATGAACGATTTAAGGCTGAATCAAGTTATGATGTGAAAAAGGCGGTATAGGGGAGTCTGGTATGCCCAGAATTTTTCTCATCTTGGCATTGGCAACATGCAGCGTATTTGGCTGGATGTTGTATCAATATTCGGTCCAGCAAAAGGAACTCAGCCAACTGCACAGCTACCAAACGGTATTGTATGAAAAAGCTGAACTCATTTATCGGCAGGCCCAAGACTGGTCTAAGCCAATCCAGATCAATGTTTCAGATAATCGTCTGCAGGGCGATTATAAAGTGATGGCAGATTTTGTGTTGAGTGAAATGATTCAAAATGCTGAAGCAAGAAATCAGTATTTGCGCGAGCTGAAAGCGATTCACTGGGATCAGTTTTTAAATATCGACCGTTTAGACCAAGACCGCGAGCAGAAATATGTAGAAACCGAGCAGATGTTGCAGCAAGCACATCTGCTCGCGAAGCGCTATCAGCAACAAACCCTACAGCGTGAACAAAATACCTTAGCCCGGGCTAAACAATTATCGATTAAATCGCATCTCAGGCATCAGCTCACCGATAGCTTGCGTGAAAGCCGGGATAGTGATCAGATCCATGCGCTATTTGCTCTGGAGCTACAGGTTCTAGATAAGGCGGATGCCTTATTCCAGATTCTTAAAAATAATCAATGGGAGAAAAAGAACAAGACCTTTATGTTTTATCAGGATCAGCCCCTCAAGCAGTTTAATGATCTGTATAAGCAGATTCTGCAGTTAAATGCAGAAATAGAAAAAATTAAAAAGCAAAACCGTCAGGCGGTTGAGCAGCGTTTATAGATTTTGAGTTTCGATTGGGAGATGTCAGCTAAAGCAGTGGTTTAAAATAAAAAAGCGTACCGAAGTACGCTTTTTGATACTATTGAGTGAGGCGATTAAGCACTTTTCTCTTCAGTCTGAGCAACAAGCATATGGCCGGTTTCTTCGAAGTTTGAATGCCAAGACAGCGCTTCACGAAGAATGTGTGGAGTTTGACCACCTTTAGCACATGCACGATCAAAGTAATTGTTTAGAGCATCACGGTACATCGGGTGAGCACAGTTGTCGATAATCACACGCGCACGTTCACGAGGTGCTAAACCACGTAAGTCAGCAAGACCCTGTTCAGTTACCAGAATGTCTACGTCGTGTTCAGCATGGTCAACGTGAGAAGCAAATGGCACCACAGAAGAAATGTCACCGCCTTTAGCGATAGACTTAGTCACGAAAATTGCCAAGTGGGCATTACGTGCGAAGTCACCAGAACCACCGATACCGTTCATCATTTTGGTACCGCATACGTGAGTTGAGTTTACGTTACCGTAAATGTCGAACTCTAATGCAGTGTTGATACCGATAATACCGAGACGACGAACCAGTTCAGGGTGGTTCGAAATTTCTTGTGGACGAAGCACAAGTTTGTCTTTGTATTGTTCAAGGTTGTTAAATACTTTTTCGCCATATTTAGCAGAAAGCGTAATTGAAGAACCTGAAGCAAATTTCATTTTGCCTGCATCAATCAATTCGAAGGTACAGTCTTGAAGTACTTCTGAGTACATGATCAAGTCTTCGAAGTTCGAATCTTTCAAACCGGTCAATACTGCGTTGGCAATTGAACCGATACCTGCCTGTAATGGACCAAGATTAGAAGGAAGACGGCCTTCAGCCACTTCTTTTTCAAAGAATGCGATCAAGTGGTTCGCAATGCCTTGAGTTTCATCATCCGGTGCAGTCACGGTAGATGGAGAATCGTGGTATTCGCTGTTGAATACGATACCGACAATTTTTGCAGGATCGATATTGATGGCTGTTGTACCAATACGCTCATCCACTTTAGTCAACGGAATAGGTTGACGCGTTGGACGATACGTTGGGATGTAGATGTCGTGTAAACCTTCAAAAGCAGGGCTTAAGTTGGTGTTGATTTCTACAATCACTTTTTCAGCGAAAATAGCAAAGCTAGCAGAGTTACCTACAGATGTGGTTGGAATGATGCCGCCATCTTCAGTAATGGCAACAGCTTCAATCACTGCCACATCTGGCTTTTTAAGTTGCTGGTTACGCATTTGTTCAACAGTTTCAGACAAATGCTGATCGATGAACATCACTTCGCCTTTGTTAATGGCTTTACGTAACGTATTATCTACCTGGAACGGTAAACGGCGAGCAAGTACACCAGCTTCAGTTAACTGTTTATCTAAATCGTTACCAAGACTTGCGCCTGTAATTAAAGTAATTTTCAAAGGATTTGTTTGAGCCTGTTTTACCAGTGCCAGGGGAACAGCTTTTGCTTCACCTGCACGAGTAAATCCACTCATACCTACAGTCATACCATCTTGGATAAAAGTAGCAGCTTGTTCTGCGCTCATGACTTTGTCATGAAGTGACGCTAAACGAATACGATCTAAAGACATGGTCTACGCTCAATTCTTGTTCAAAACTAGACGGATTGTACCGGCCAAAAAACAAATTGTGCATGCCTGTTAGGCTAAGGTCTAATTTTTTGAAAAAATGTTGGTATAACGAATTTTTATGGCTTTTAATACCTTGATTTTAATAGTGTAAAAACCAGGGGGTTAATCATTAAACAAAACTGTTTGTTGATTAATTGATCAAAGCTTAAAAGTGTCCCGTAATCGTTTGTTTAATTTTTTCTAAAGTGCCTTGCGGGATATTTTCCTCAACTTCATCATGCAGTAGAGGTAAAGAAATCAGTGCTTCCAAACCGCCTTGCGGGCGATTTTGAATGGTAAGCTGCCCTTGATGAAGATCAACAATACGTTTTACGATGGCCAAACCTAAACCACTGCCCTGAATGGTCCGGGCTTCATTGCCGCGCACGAAAGGTTGCATCAAATCTTCAATCTGGTCTTCAGGAATACCTTCGCCATGGTCGGCGACACGAATCAGCAGGTGATTGTTTTCCACTTTGGCAGATAACTCGATCGGTTCGGCGCCATAGCGTTTGGAATTGTTAATCAGATTACCAATCAGGCGCTTTAAAGACTGGCTACGTGCTTGAATAATTGGAACTTCCTCAGCTTCAAAACGCACGTCCAGCGGCTTGAACTGAATGACCAGTTCCTGTAACAGCATATTAATATCGGTGTCCTGAAGTTCTTCATCAGAGCCATCACGCATGTAGGAGATGAACTGGTTCAGGATGGCATCCATATCTTCGACATCATAAATGAAGCCTTCTTTCAAAAAGTCATCATCGGGCATCATTTCTGCACTTAAGCGGATACGGGTTAGCGGAGTACGCAAGTCGTGCGAAATCCCCGCCAGCATAATACGGCGGTCACGTTCAGTCTGCTCCAGCGTATAAATCATATGATTGAAGGCCTGATTGACTTCACGAATCTCTTGTGGCCCATGATTGGTTTCCAGATAGGGTGCTGAGCCGGTTTTGCTATAGTTGTTAGCTGCATCCTGCAAACGGCGAAGCGGGCGGTTTAACTGGCGAACTAGAGTCAAAATGATGGCAGCAGCAATCAGTGGAATACCAACTAACCAGCCATAGATCAGTTCGGGACTATAGTTGGCATAGGTTTTTAAAGGTTCACGGACCCAATTTCCATTCATTTCTGGAGTCTGAATCCAGATACTGGGACTGGGTTTAAACTGGAAATAAACCGTTACATTTTCAACTTTCAGTTCTTTCGCCAGCTTTTTTTCTATTTGATTGGTAAAAAATTCGGCAATCACCTTGTCTCTTACACGGGGATATTCTGCGGGATTGGTAATATATTCAATACCGACCCGATTTTTGAGCCATAAATCGGCATCCACTTCGGCATTATTATGAAAAATGCGTAAGTCAGGATTGTTTAGAATTTCCAGCTCGACCCCTAAATAGCGGGCATGCTGCTGAATTTCAGGAAGGTAAAGCGTACGCCAAAAGAACCACAACGACATAAATAAACTGAAAAATACAACGAATAACACCAGCACGGTGGTACGCATTGCAGCAGAACGCGGCTTAATCTTATCCAGAAAGCGTTCCCAGCGGGTTCGCTTCTTTTCTGAATAAGCTTCGTAATCAGTAAATTTTTGCGGGTCGATGGGTTCAAGTTTCACGCCAGCTTCCTGTAGGTATTTTTTTAAATTGAACAGTAATAATATTCGCGGTGGAATCTTATTGCCTGTACTTTCGATGGAAGGAGCTTGTTATGTTACTTTTTTTGAAAAAAGTAACCAAAAAACTTTGCCATTCGCTGAACTCGCGCATTTGCATGCGAGTTTTTAAAAAAGGGCGAGCTCAAACAGCAGCGAATGGCTTTTAGGGACAATTAATATTGCGAAGAATTATCCGCGTTGAGCATTTTTATTCCGCACCATCTGGAACAAAGACATAGCCTACGCCCCAAACCGTTTGAATATAACGCGCACGGGCAGGGTTTTCTTCCACCAGACGACGTAAACGTGATACCTGAACATCAATCGAACGTTCCATCGCACCCCATTCACGGCCACGTGCCAAATTCATCAACTTGTCACGGGTTAAGGGTTCACGTGGATGTTGTACCAGTGCTTTCAGTACTGCAAATTCGCCCGTGGTCAGCGTTACCACCTGGCCTTCACGGGTCAGGGTGCGGGTCGACAAATCCAGTGACCAAGGGCCGAAGCTCACGACTTCCATTTGCTGGCTTGGTGCACCCGGGACTTCACGAACCTGGCGGCGCAATACAGCACGGATACGTGCGAGCAGCTCATTTGGGTTAAACGGTTTAGGCAGGTAATCATCAGCACCTGCTTCCAAGCCGGCAATACGGTCAGAATCGCTGCCACGGGCGGTCAGCATGATAATCGGCGTATCGATATTGGATTGGCGTAAACGGCGACAAATACTTAAACCATCTTCAACAGGAAGCATAAAATCGAGCACGATCAGGGAGAAAAGTTCGCGCTGCAATAAACGATCCATTTGCGTTGCATCGTGAGCAGTTTTGACCACAAAACCTTTATCTTCTAGAAAACGCTGTAACAACGTACGTAAACGCACATCATCATCCACAACGAGAATGCGCTCGACGCGATCAGGGTCGCTTTGTACTGGATCTGTTTTTTCAGCAGGTACCACTAAACTCATGATGTGCTCCTTTATCTTTATTGTCATCGTAAACAAAAGTTTGGATGATCTTGAGTATACGATTCATTTGTATCTGTTTACTATGCTCTAAAGCAACAAATATTGCAGATAAAATCAAGACATAGATACCAAATATATACATCTAAATTATCGCTTATCCTGCTGAATATGTAGAGTTAAAATCTACTTATCACCTAATTTTGTCGCAAATTCTAAAAAAACTGTGAATTGGCAATACTGACCACTGATAAATTTAATCAAAACAGTTGTGGATTTTATAGTCTTGGTCTTTATAATCATGCCATTTAGTACTTATCCTTGTGGGATCAAACACGATGACTGACTTAGTTCAGCAGTTGGCAAAAGAAATTGCCGTACGTCCAAATCAAGTAGAAGCTGCCATCAAGCTGATTGATGAAGGTGCAAGCGTTCCATTTATCGCACGTTACCGTAAAGAAGTAACCCAAGGCTTGGACGATATCCAGTTACGCCAACTCGACACCCGTTTATCGTATTTACGTGATTTATTTGAACGCCGTGAAAAAGTAATTGAATCGTTGAAAGAACAAAATAAATTGTCAGACGATTTGTTGGCACGTGTAAATGCTGCTGAAACCAAGAATGCTTTAGAAGAACTTTATGCACCGTACCGTCCAAAACGTACCAGCAAATCATTTAAAGCCAAAGAAGCGGGCCTCGGGCCAATTGCTGAAAAAATCTTCAGCGAGCAAGTTGATCCTGCGGAAGCACTCGCTGGCTTTAGCCATGAAGATTATCCGGATGTGGAAAGCCAGTTGGATGCGATCCAGCACATTCTGATTGATGACTGGGCACAAAATATTGCTTTAACCACTGAACTTAAAGCGACATTTGCCAAAACAGCTGTATTGAAAAGTCTGGTCGCCAGTGAAGAGAAAAAAGAAGTCGGTAAAAAATTCCGCGATTACTTCGATTTTTCTGAAAACTTAAACAAAGTACCTTCACATCGTTTATTGGCCATGCTGCGTGGCCGTCAGGAAAATGTCCTGGGCTTAAAAGTGGATGGTGAAGATGATGCCCCACTTGCTCGCATTGAAACTGAATACAACCTGGAAACAGTGCAACCGCAAAGCCGTCAGGATTACTTGAAGCAAACTGCAAAACTGTTCTGGTTAGGCAAAGTCCGTCCACAAATCGAACATTCATTATTGACTGAAAAACGCTTGGCTGCTGAAGCAGAGGCGATGGAAGTCTTTGCTGAAAACCTGCGTCATTTATTGCTTTCTGCTCCTGCCGGTGCACGTTGTACCTTAGGTGTAGACCCTGGCATTCGTACCGGCGTGAAGCTGGCTGTGGTGAATCAGTCCGGCGATGTGGTTGCGCATAGCACCATTTATCCGTTTGCACCAAAAGAAGATAAAGCAGGTTCAATTGCAGAACTTGCCCGTCTATGCCGTGAATTCAATGTTGACCTGATTGCCATTGGTAACGGTACTGCAAGCCGTGAAACTGAAGCTGTTGTGGCTGAAATGATGGCGGCCAATAGCGACCTGAAATTGACCCGGGTTTCCGTCAGTGAAGCAGGCGCATCGGTTTATTCGGCATCTGAACTGGCTTCACAAGAACTTCCAGAACTCGATGTTTCAATTCGTGGCGCTGTATCTATTGCACGTCGTTTACAAGATCCACTCGCGGAACTGGTGAAGATTGATCCGAAAGCGATTGGTGTGGGTCAATACCAACACGACGTAAACCAGGCCGGTTTGGCGAAAACATTAGAAGCAGTTGTTGAAGACTGTGTGAACTCGGTCGGTGTAGATGTCAATATAGCATCTTCAGCAATTTTGGGTTATATCGCAGGTTTAAACAAATCGATTGCCCAACAAATTGTTGATTTCCGTAAAGAAAATGGCCGTTTTGATAACCGTCAGGCACTCAAAAATGTACCACGTTTAGGCGAGCGTACCTTTGAACAGGCGGCAGGTTTCTTGCGTATTCAAGATGGCTCTGAACCACTGGATGCATCTGCCGTACACCCTGAGTCTTATGGCTTGGTAGAAAAAATTGTTGCAGCAAAAGCCACTACGGTAAAAGATATTATTGGTAATTCTGAAATCATTCGCCAGGTGAATGCCGAAGAATTTGCTGATGAGCAATTCGGTTTACCAACCATTCAAGATGTATTGGCTGAACTGGAAAAACCGGGCCGTGATCCACGTCCGGAATTCCGTACTGCCAAGTTCCGTGATGACATTACTGAAGTGTCACAATTGACTGAAGGCATGCAGCTGGAAGGTGTGATTACTAATGTCACCAACTTCGGTGCATTTGTGGATGTGGGCGTACATCAAGACGGTTTAGTGCATATTTCTGAACTGGCGAACGAGTTTGTATCCGATCCGCACAAAGTGGTGAAACCGGGTCAGATCGTACAAGTACGTGTATTAACTGTCGATGCTGAACGTAACCGTGTGAACCTGTCGATGCGTCCTGAAGGTTCAGAAGCTCCGGCTAAAGCACCACGTCAGCCACGCCGTGACAATGCTCAGAATGAACAACGTGCTGAACGTAAGCCTCAAGCTAAACGTCCACAGCATTCACGTCCGCAAGGCGACCGCCCACAAGGCAAGAAACCTCAAGCGGCTAAACCACAAGAAAATAAAATTGGTGGTTTGGGTGCATTATTACTTCAAGCCGGGATTAAAGGTTCGAAATAATCTTTGATGGTTCAAAGAAAACCTCCCAATTGGGAGGTTTTTTTATTTGATCTTTATGAATTAATGATTGGCACAATCCAGCTACAGATAATCAGAATAATACCCAAATGACCCAACTTACGCGTGATTTTTTCTATCTTTGAAACCCGAATAGCAGGCTGCTGAGAAGCGTTTTTCATTTTTAGTGATGCCAGAGACTTATTGAAATGTAGGAATACGCCTAAATCGATACAAATTAAAATAGTACCGATATCGCTGACGATATCCATCAATTTATAATCTTGCAGGTATAGAGAAGTACCGACTTGATAGCAAAGAAAAAGAGCAAAGGCAAAACAGCTATATTGGAAAATGAGAGCAGCAATCCGCATAAAAATCTAAGAGCAAAAAATGATGGGTGTTTATAGCATAAAAAAGCCAGTCTAGTGACTAGCTTTCGTATTGCACAATCTTACCAATGTTCACCCGGGAACAAACGTGCATACGCTTTTTGAACCCAATTCAGCTTCTGTGGTTGACCTACCGAAGCAGAAGAGCTTGGGAACAGGTTATAACCAATTGACATCAATTTATTGTTAATGTCTGGAGCAATAGAATAGGTAATTGAAGCCAAACGGCCTAAGTGGGTCGCAACTTTTTTCGGGCGTTTCACGATCGCATAGGCAATTAAATCGGCTGCCTGTTCCGGAGACAGGGTGGGTACGTATTTATAGATTTTGGTTGGTGCAATCATCGGGGTACGAACCAATGGCATATAAACTGAAGTAATGGCAATTTTATGCGAATGGACTTCGGCAGACAGACAGCGGCTAAATGCATCCAGTGCAGCTTTAGAAGCCACATAAGCGGAAAAACGTGTCGCATTGGCCAAGACACCTATCGAGCTGATATTGATGATATGGCCATCCCGGCGAATCATCATTTGTGGCAGAATGTTCATCACTAAACGTACTGCACCAAAGTAATTCAGCTGCATGGTGCGTTCAAAATCATGGAATCGGTCGGTCGATTCATGAACTGCACGACGAATTGAGCGTCCTGCATTGTTGATCAGGATATCAATATGGTCTACAGAGGCTAAAATCTCTTTTGATACCTCATCAATAGATTCCATGTTATTTAAATCACATGGGAAAACAGATGCTTTGCCGCCCTTGGCTTCTATTTCTTGTTTGACTTGATCTAATGTTTCTTTGGTACGAGCCACCAACAGAACATGTGCACCGGCATCGGCGAGTTTATGTGCAGCGGTTAAACCAATACCACTAGATGCACCAGTAATTAAAACAACTTTGCCGTTGACTCGATTCTGAAAAAGTTTCTCTAGTTTAGAATTCACAATATTTTCCTGGTTTCAATAGAATAAAAATTTAGATTATTTTTTTAGTTGATTCTAGCGCTCAAAATTTGGGAAATTTAAGCTATTCTCGAGCCATTTATAATAGCGAATGTTGGGAAAAAATCTACAAATAAGTAATTGAATTTACAAATATAATTAGAGTAATTGCTCTATTATTGTTTTAACTGTTATTTAATTTTTACCACGAATTAAAACCAAAGCAAAGAGAAATAATCAAAAAATTATACTCAAATAAAAGTAGCCTTCTTTCGTTTAGAAAGAAGGCTAAATTGCATTCTAATCAAAAGCTTTAAACTTGTGCCAATGCCTGTTCCAAATCTGCAATTAAATCATCAATATGTTCAATACCGACAGATAAACGGACCATATCAATACTCACCCCTGCAGACTTCAGTTCTTCTTCGTTGAGCTGACGATGGGTGGTAGTGGCAGGATGGCAGGCCAGGCTTTTGGCATCGCCAATATTGACCAGACGGGTAAAGAGTTGCAGGGCATCAATAAAACGTGTTCCACCTTCACGGCCATCTTGTACACCAAAAGACAGAATTGCTGAAGGTTTACCTTTCACGTATTTTTGTGCCAGCGCATGCTGAGGATGATCTTTTAAACCAGCATAATTGACCCATTTGACTTTCGGATGCTGCTGTAAATATTCCGCGACCTTTTGTGCATTTTCAGTATGACGCTCCATACGAAGGTTCAGTGTTTCCAGACCTTGCAAGATCAGGAATACACTGAGGGGGCTAATGGCAGCACCGGTATTGCGTAGAGGGACCACACGCGCACGGGCAATATAGGCAGCCGCACCTAAGGCTTCGACATAATTAACCCCGTGATAACTTGGGTCAGGTGTATTTAATACTTTGAAACGTTCAGGATATTTGCCCCAAGGGAATTTACCGCTATCAACAATGGCACCGCCGATTGAATTGCCGTGACCACCAATATATTTGGTCAGTGAATGCACGACAATGTCAGCACCATATTCAAAAGGTTTAAGCAGGGCAGGCGTGGCAACGGTATTATCGACAATCACCGGTACACCATATTCATGGGCAATTTTAGAGATGGCTTCCAGATCGATGATATTACCGAGCGGGTTGCCGATCGATTCGACAAACACCAGTTTGGTTTTCTCGTCAATTAAACCACGCAAGGCTTCAGGGTTTTGGTAATCAAAGAATCGAACTTCAATGCCCTGTTTAGGCAAAGTATGGGCAAACAGGTTGTATGTACCGCCATATAGCGTTGAAACCGACGCAATATTGTCACCAGCTTCGGCAATGGTCTGAATGGCATAGGTAATCGCTGACATCCCTGAGGCCAGAGCCAAAGCCCCAATCCCGCCTTCCAGTGCAGCTAGACGTTGCTCTAAGACAGCGGTCGTCGGGTTCATAATCCGGGTATAGATATTACCCTGAACCTTTAAATCGAACAGATCAGCCCCATGTTGAGTATTGTCAAAGGCATAAGAAGTGGTTTGATAAATGGGTACGGCGACCGCTTTTGTGGTTGGTTCTGGGCTGTACCCTGCGTGAATCGCTAAAGTTTCATCTTTATAAGTCATGTTTACATCATCTAAGTGAGTTAATTGTTTCGGTGGGTTATGCCATCAGTCTATCACCTGTGGATATGAATAAAAGTGCGTATTCTAGAAAAGAATATCTAATTTTCTTATATCTATGGGTTTTATTCAGTCACAATTCAATAAAACTGAGTATCTGCGATTGTGTTTAAAAAACCAACACGCCATTAGTTGTAACATTCTATTGAAGATGAAGGCTATGCCTTATTTTTTTTGTACTTTCATCGTATAATGCCCGCCAAATATTTGTTCGCATACTGCTGTGGGTAGAGTGCGAATGTTGCTTTTTCTATAGAGGAGTCCTACGTGGCCCAATATATTTACACGATGAACCGTGTGTCGAAGATGGTTCCGCCTAAGCGCGAAATCTTAAAAGACATCTCTTTATCATTCTTTCCAGGCGCAAAAATTGGTGTGCTTGGTTTAAACGGTGCAGGTAAATCGACCTTGCTCCGTATTATGGCTGGCGTAGATAAAGATTTCTCAGGTGAAGCCCGTGCTCAACCGGGTATTAAAATCGGCTACCTTGAGCAAGAACCACCACTTGATCCTAACAAAGACGTTCGTGGTAACGTTGAAGATGGTTTACGTGAACCATTGGATGCTTTGGCTCGTCTGGATGAAGTATTTGCTGAATATGCAGCGGAAGATGCTGACTTCGACAAACTTGCAAAAGAGCAAGAAAAGTTAGAAGCCATCATTCACGCTTGGGATGCGCATAACTTGACCAACCAAATGGATCAAGCTGCTGCTGCGTTAAACCTTCCAGCTTGGGATGCAGATGTCACCTTGCTTTCAGGTGGTGAACGTCGTCGTGTTGCACTGTGCCGTTTATTGCTTTCTAAGCCGGACATGTTACTTCTTGATGAACCGACCAACCATTTGGATGCAGAATCTGTATCTTGGTTAGAGCGTTTCTTGAAAGATTTCCCTGGCACAATTGTTGCGATTACACATGACCGTTATTTCTTGGATAACGTTGCAGAGTGGATTCTGGAGCTTGACCGTGGACATGGTATTCCTTACCAAGGTAACTATTCTTCTTGGCTTGAGCAGAAAAATGCCCGTTTAGAGCAGGAAAATAAACAAGAAGAATCTTTTGCTAAGGCATTGAAAAAAGAACTTGAATGGGTTCGTTCAAATGCTAAAGGGCAGCAAAAGAAAAACAAAGCGCGTATGGAGCGTTTTGAAGAGCTTAACTCACGCGAATTCCAACAGCGTAATGAAACCTCTGAAATCTACATTCCACCTGGTCCACGCCTAGGTAACAAGGTTGTAGAAGTTGAAGGGATCAGTAAATCGTTTGGCGATAAATTACTGTATAAAGATTTGTCTTTCACAGTACCACCAGCTGCGATTGTCGGTATTGTCGGTCCTAACGGTGCGGGTAAAACGACTCTATTCCGTATGATGACTGGTGAACAGCAACCCGATACCGGTACGGTAACCCTGGGCGAGTCAGTTAAAGTCGCTTACGTGGGTCAGATCCGTGATACTTTGGACGATAACAAAACCGTTTGGGAAGAAGTATCGGGTGGTCTGGATATCTTGAAGATTGGTGATTACGAAATCGCATCACGTGCGTATATCGGTCGCTTCAACTTCAAAGGTCAAGATCAGCAAAAACGTGTAGGCAGTTTATCGGGTGGTGAGCGTAACCGTTTACAACTGGCGAAAATCCTGCAAATGGGCGCAAACGTGATTCTGCTGGATGAGCCATCGAACGACTTGGATATCGAAACCTTACGTGCACTGGAAGATGCAATTCTGGTATTCCCAGGTACTGTGATGGTGGTATCGCATGACCGTTGGTTCCTCGACCGTATTGCAACGCACATCTTGTCATTTGAAAATGAAACACCAGAGTTCTTCACTGGTAACTATACTGAGTTTGAAGAATATCGCCGTAAGCGCGATGGTGATGACTTGGCAACGCGTCGTCAAAAATATCGTAAAATCGGTGCTTAATTCCCGATTTTGATGTGAAAAAAAACCAGCCTTCGGGCTGGTTTTTTGATTAAAATGCAATTTGCGAATAACTATACATTAAAGTCTTTATTGCTTCCGGGTGACCTTGTTTGGCGGCTTTTTCGAGCCATTCCTGAGCATGGGTATAATTTTTATCTAGACCCAATTCACCATTCAAATAACACAGGCCCAGTTTATACTGAGAATCACGATGACCTTTTAATGCCGCACTTAAAAAGTTCCAGACTGCATTGCGTTTATCCTGAATGGCAGGATTGTTTTCTGATGTGTGTTGATAGGCATGCAGGCGTTCAAAGGTCTGATGATGTTCAAGCGCTAATTTTTCGTAATATTGGCCTTGTGTATATTCTGCCTGCACTTCGGAAAGGGCGTTTTGTCTTCCTTGTCTTGTTGAGTCGAATAAAGGTAACCAAGCGTAAACGATCTGTTCTATTTTATGCAGGATCATATTCAGCTCCTTATCATCTGGATTAAATGATTTTTATCCAATATTCTTAATATATATAGGTTTTTAAGAAATTAAATCTCTTTTATTTGTAAGTTAATTTTTATTTGAAAACAATGATGTGCTTTTTATTTTAATTTTATGTTTTTAAATGATTTTTTTATTAAAGTTGGATTGTGGAAAAGCCATTATTGAACTTCTTTTATCAGTGCCTTTGTTCTGACGATGAGGGTAAAATCAAGAGAGACAGGACTTATGAAAGAAATCTCTTGTGTTGAGGTTTAATTTTATTGCTCATGGTATTAGGGTAAGAATGCCATACTATTACCTCATGGTCGTATGATTATTAAATTGAATCGCTATCACAAAAACCAGAAAAAATAGAGTAATAGAGGAGTAGGTATGGCTGAACAGCATGGGCATAATCATAGTCATGCAGTGGTGACGGAAGCGAATGCCAAAAAGCTGACCTTTGCCCTGGCGCTCACCAGCATTTTTCTTATTATTGAAGTCATTGCAGGTTTTATCACTCAAAGTTTAGCCCTGCTTTCTGATGCAGCACACATGTTTACCGATGCGGCAGCCCTGGCGATTGCCTTGGTGGCGATCAAAATCGGCAAAATGCCGGCAGATGATAAAAGAACTTTTGGCTATCAGCGTTTTGAAATCTTGGCCGCCCTGTTTAATGCCTTAATGCTGTTTGTTGTAGCGATGTACATTCTGTTTGAAGCTTATCAGCGTTTTAGCCATCCACCTGAAATTCAAAGTTTGGGCATGCTGGTAGTTGCGGTGATTGGCTTAATGATCAACCTGATTTCTATGCGGATTTTATTTTCCAGCGCCACAGAAAGCCTGAATATTAAAGGGGCTTATCTGGAAGTTTTAAGTGATGCTGTGGGTTCGATCGGTGTGATTATGGGCGCAGCAATCATCTATTTCACTGGCTGGATGTGGGTAGATACCCTAATTGCGATGTTGATTGGTCTCTGGGTATTGCCAAGAACCTGGATTTTACTCAAACAAAGTATCAACATTCTGCTGGAAGGAGTTCCGGAAGAAATTGATATTGAGCAGTTGCGTAATGACCTTTTGGCGTTAAAGGATGTGGAGAATATCCATCAACTGAAGGTATGGGCCATTAGTTCCAGAAATGTCCATCTGACGGTACATCTTTATGCGCCTCAGGCAGATCGCACACTGTTATATCAGCAAGCTTTGGAGATGTTGCAGCATCAGCACGGTATTCGGGAAATCACGCTACAGATTGAAGATTATGAATGCGGGCTGCATTCATCCTGTCATCGCCATGATGATCACGAAGAACATTCACCTCATCAGGAAGATTCACACCAGCACTGAAACTGATGTGAAATCAAATCTATTTTAGATTTCCCATTCGTGATTACATTCACGGCATTTCCATTTCTTTTGCGATTGCATAAAGCCTTGCATGGAAATTTTAAAATCTGGCAGGTCGCGGTAAAACAGGAAACCGGCGATGACGCAGATGATAAAAGCCACTACGGTTGCAACTTGTAGGGTAGAGCCTGCACCATCGCCAAAAATCCACATCGCAATACTAATTAAAACCAGCAGTAATAAGATAAATACTGCGGGAATAAGAAAGACCAGACTTTTAGGAACTACAGGTCGTACTGCAGGGCTACCGGCTTGAGCGACAGGCATAATTTTAGGGCTTTGGCATTTTGGGCAACGGTATTGCATTACAACTCCATCATTTTAATTTATCGCTTATTTTAATCGGAATGACACAGAAAGCAAAAACAGCGCAAATAAAAGTTGATAAAAGATTGAGACAATAAAAAACCCAAGTCGCAATGCTTGGGTTTTTTATCAGATCAGCATAACCATATTATGATGATCTTGAATATGGCGTCCCTACGGGGATTCGAACCCCGGTTACCGCCGTGAAAGGGCGATGTCCTAGGCCTCTAGACGATAGGGACAATTGAGGCAACACAAAAAAAGGTGGAACTTGGTGGAGTCAAGGAGGATCGAACTCCTGACCTCTACAATGCCATTGTAGCGCTCTACCAACTGAGCTATGACCCCAGTTTGTGTGAGCGCAATATTAGGGGTATTGCGCTCACACGTCAACTATAAAATCAATTATGCTTCATCAACTGCATTATTTTTCGGCAATTTTAAGCTTTCATTGAGTTTTTCCCAGATTTTTGCTTCTTTTTTACTCGGTCCGCCAACAATTTCCAGAGCATGACGTAAGCGTGCGAAAGTTAAGTCAGGACCAATCGTCACCATCGATTGCATGACTGGGGTTGAACTGGTTGAACCGGCAATGGCAATAAAGAAGGTGGGCATAAAGTCACGCAGCTTAATTTCCATCTGGTTGGCCAAGTCCATTAAGGTTTGACTCACCGTGTCGTTATTCCAGGTGAACAGGCTTTCCAGACGCCAAATGGCAAACTGCAAGCTTTGACGAACCTGTTCTTCAGATAATTTCTTGCTTTCAAACTGTTCTTTGCTGATGCTTGGGAACTGGTTGAAATAGAAACCAGCCCAGTTCACTGCTTCAGAAAGCAGGTTGATACGCGGCTGAATGGCAGCAGCAATGTCTTCCAGGGTATTGCGGTCAGATTTCCATGCTAATAAAGTATTTAACAGCTCGGCAGGCGAGAGCGCTTTAATCCATTGACCGTTGAGCCAGTTGAGTTTTTCCACATCAAAGATCGGACCGCCGAGGGATACACGCTTAATGTCGAAATGCTCAATCATTTCTGCCAAAGTGAACTTTTCACGTTCATCTGGCATTGACCAGCCCATACGACCTAAATAGTTCAACAAGGCTTCCGGCAACACACCAATGTCTTTGTAGTAATTGATAGAGGTCGGGTTTTTACGCTTAGACAGTTTTGATTTGTCCGGGTTGCGAAGTAATGGCATATGACCCAGTACTGGCATTTCCCAGCCAAAGTATTGGTAGAGCAACTGATGTTTTGGTGCCGATGGTAACCATTCCTCACCACGGAAAACGTGAGTGATTTGCATCAAATGGTCATCAACCACATTGGCAAGATGGTAAGTCGGTAAACCATCGGTTTTCAGCAAAACTTGCATGTCGACTTGAGCCCAAGGAATTTCAACTTCCCCACGCAGTAAGTCGTTGACTTTACAAATGCCTTCTTCAGGTACTTTCATACGAATTACGTGGGGCTCACCTGCGGCAAGGCGACGCTGCACTTCCTCTGCCGACAGCTTTAAACCACGACCATCATAACGTGGCGTTTCACCACGTGCCTGCTGTTCGGCACGCATTTGATCCAGTTCTTCTGGTGTTGCGAAGCAGTAGAAAGCATGACCTTTTTCTACCAGTTCCAAGGCATATTGTTTATAGATGCCCATACGTTCGGATTGACGGTACGGTGCATGTGGACCGCCCACATCCGGGCCCTCTGACCAATTTAAGCCTAACCAGCGTAATGAATCTAAAATCATTTTTTCAGATTCAGGGGTTGAGCGCAGTTGGTCGGTATCTTCAATACGAAGAATAAATTCACCGCCATGCTGTTTAGCAAAACATAAGTTAAACAAGGCAATATAAGCAGTGCCTACGTGTGGAAAGCCAGTAGGAGAAGGCGCAATACGAGTACGAACAGTCATAACCAATATTTTTCAGAATGTGAATGAAGGCTATTATAACGAAAAAGCCTAATCACTTAATGTTAAATTCAACATTGAAATGATTAGGCTAGATAGGAACTTCTAAAGGGGAATAAGTTCGCTGTTGAGTTAAGAGCTGCTTTGAGGGAAAAGTGCTTGCACAAAACGGCTGAATTTCTGGTTTTGAGCAGCAAAGAAGCTTTGAGTTGGTGCCACTTTAATTTCGGTCAACATCTTTAAATCGTTATCGGCACGTAACGTATTTCCACCTTGCTTTTGCTGTTGCAGGGCTTTTTCAATCAATGAAGACTTTTCAGGAGCTAAAGTTACTTTGGCTTCGCTACTTTTGATTGCCGCTGCATGTCCCATCTGAGCCATAAACCCTAAAGTTAAACTTAAGCTAAGCGCTTGTATAATTGCTGTATATCTCATTTCCACATCCCCCTTTTTTTCCGGTGCTGGAATTTTATATATTGTTTTAATCCGATGAGCGAGTACCATTTAACCATACAAAAAAATACAAAAGTAGAACTAGCTCACACTTTTTTACAAAATAATAAATACCTGTAAACATTGTGCTCTTTGTATCAAAAAAATATGGAGACAACATGAAGAATCAGGAAAAACAACAAGATGTAGATTTATGCTGATATTTTTTAGTACTAAAAGTGCATTTTAAAGCATTTTTATGGATATCTTTAAAACCGATTTTTAATCAATAAAATATTATAAGTTTATGATTGTTAAAAATATTTATGATTTATATAGTGTCCTCATTGTTAAATAAAAGTTAAATAAGAGTGTTACACATGAAAAAAATAATTGCCTCTGCTCTTTTGGTATTGCTTGGGGGAATAGGGACACAGAGTTTTGCCGCGAAAGATTTCCTGAATGTGTCTTATGATCCGACCCGTGAGTTTTATCAGGAATATAATCGGGCCTTTGGTGCGTATTGGAAACAACGTACCGGACAGGACATTAATTTCAAGCAATCTCATGGCGGTTCAGGTAAACAGGCACGTTCCGTGATTGATGGTTTGCAGGCTGATGTCGTGACCCTTGCTCTAGCCAACGATATTGATGAAATTGTAAAGGCAGGCCTGATCCATAAAAACTGGCAAAAGCAGTTTCCGAACAATTCTGCACCGTATACCTCGACTGTGGTTTTTCTGGTTCGCAAGGGTAATCCCAAAAATATTAAAGACTGGAACGATTTAACCAAGCCGGGTGTGGAAATTATTACGCCAAATCCGAAAACCGGCGGTGCACCACGCTGGATTTACCTGTCTGCATGGGGCTATGCATTAAAACAGCCGGGTGGAAATAATGTTAAAGCACGGGAACTGGTGAAAAAACTGTATGGCAATGTCAAAGTACTGGATTCTGGCGCACGTGGCTCTTTAACCACTTTTGCAGAACGTGGTATTGGCGATGTGCTGCTGTCTTGGGAAAATGAGGCCTTGCTGGCGACTCAAGGCTTGGGCAAAGACAAGTATCAGATTGTCTATCCATCCATTTCAATTCTGGCTGAGCCATCGGTGGCGATAGTCGATAAAAATGTCGATAAGGATGGCAACCGTAATTTGGCTAAAGGTTATCTCAACTATTTATATTCGCCAAAAGGGCAGGAGCTGGCCGCACAGCATTTCTTCCGTCCGCGCAATTCCCAAGCGGCAGCGAAATATGCTGCGCAATTTCCCAAAATCAAACTATTTACCATTGGTGATGTGTTTGGTGGATGGGCCAAGGCACAGAAAACCCATTTTGTGAATGGGGCCATTTTTGATCAAATTTATAGTGAAAAGAATTAAGCCAGATTTTCGATAAAAAAGTTAAAACGGATAAATTATTATCCGTTTTTTTCATATCCAATCCATAAAAATCTATATATTTTGAATAAGTATAATGTTATCGTCATTTTTCTATATAAAACAGTAGATTAAGTAGAAAAACCTTTTATCTTAATTGGTTATGCCTAAGTTTGATGAATTGCGAATTATGACTTTATTTCATATAGTTAGCATTAATGAAGATAATTGATCTGTATGTCATGAAAACTCAATTTAAAGCCTTATTCAGTGCAGCGTTGCTTGCTACCGGCATGGCTTTTACTGTAACTTCTGCTCAGGCGGCAGAACGTGAATTTCTAAATGTATCTTATGATGCAACGCGTGAATTCTATGAAGAATTCAACAAGTCTTTTGGTGCTTACTGGAAAGAACGTACCGGCCGTACTGTCAATTTTAAACAGTCGCATGGTGGTTCAGGTAAACAGGCACGTTCCGTAGTGGATGGCCTAAAAGGCGATGTGGTGACTCTGGCTCTGGCCAATGATATTGAAGAAATCGTCAAGTCCGGCCAGATTCAACCGGGTTGGCAAAAAGAGTTCCCGCATAACTCTGCGCCTTATACTTCCACCATCGTATTTATGGTGCGTAAAGGTAATCCAAAGCATATTAAAGACTGGTCTGACTTAACCAAACCAGGCGTACAGATTATTACTCCGAACCCGAAAACAGGCGGTTTACCACGCTGGGTATATTTGTCGGCTTGGGGGTATGCGCTGAAACAACCAGGTGGTAATGAGGCCAAAGCCAAAGACTTCGTCGGTAAAATGTACCACAACGTTAAAGTGATGGACTCGGCTGCACGTGCTTCAATGACTACTTTCGCGGAACGTGGTATTGGCGATGTGTTATTGACCTGGGAAAATGAAGCCTTGGTGACTCAAAAAACTTTGGGCAAAAACAAGTTTGAAATTGTCTATCCGTCCATGTCTATTTTAACTGAACCATCAGTTGCAATCGTAGATAAAAATGTAGAGAAAGATGGCAATAAGTGGTTAGCCAAAGGTTATATCAATTACTTGTACTCACCATTGGGTCAGGAAATGGCAGCAAAATACTACTATCGTCCCCGTAATCCTGACGTGTTGGCTAAATATTCTGCGCAATTCCCGAAACTAAAAACCTTTACCATTGATGAGGTATTTGGTGGTTGGGCTAAAGCACAACAGACCCATTTTGTGAATGGTGCGATTTTTGACCAGATTTATAATAGCAAACGTTAATTCTGTGTGATCTAAAAAGCCAATCCTTTGTGATTGGCTTTTTTATTTTGAATGAAGCATAAATTTAAAAAAGATGAGTAATAGTTCTCTATTTTTATTGGTTCAGCAAAGTTTGACAGATTTTAACAAAGAATAAAGAGAGGAATCGGGTTTTTAAAATAATATGCATTCACAGCAAAATTTGCTTCAATATCCCCAAAAACGGTTTTCTCTATGAAAAGTAATATTTCCCTACAAAAAGTCGTTTGGAGCTTTGTTAAAACAAGGTAATAATGTGCAGTTACATTTTTCCTAGTATTGATTGAACCCTTATGTCGCATATTTCTGTATTACTTCACGAAACTGTTGATGCCTTGTTGGCAGATCGCAATACAGGAATTTATGTCGATGGGACTTTCGGTCGCGGCGGTCATACCCGTTTATTGCTGTCTAAGTTAGATGAAAATGCACGTGTTTATGCCTTTGATAAAGATCCGCAAGCTTTGCAAACAGCGGCACTTTTGGAACTGGAAGATTCACGTTTCAAGATTATTCATGCCAGCTTTGCCGATTTAAAGCAGGAGCTGGAAGCATTGGGTATCGACCAGGTGGATGGAGTGATGGCAGATTTAGGCGTGTCATCTCCACAACTCGATCAGGCGGAACGTGGCTTTAGTTTTATGAAAGATGGTCCACTCGATATGCGTATGGATAATTCGCAAGGTCCAACGGCGGCCGAGTGGCTGGTGGATATTGAAGAAGAAGCCCTTGCGAATATCATTTTCCAGTATGGTGAAGAACGTTATAGTCGCCGTATTGCCAAAGCTATTAAAGCTGCCGGCTATATTGAAACCACGGCTCAACTGGCAGAGATCGTAAAGGTTGCTCATCCGAAATGGGAAAAAAATAAACATGCGGCAACCCGAACTTTTCAGGCTATCCGTATTGCCATTAATAAAGAATTAGATGATATTGAAGCATTCTTGCCACAGGCTGTGGAAGTTTTAAAACCCGAGGGACGTTTGGCGGTGATCAGTTTCCATTCCCTGGAAGACCGTTTAATTAAACAATTTATTCAAAAAGAATCTACTTTAGCGGAAGATACCAGTTGGGGATTACCACAAAAGCGGGAAGATACCCGTCGTTTAAAGAAAATTTCCCGAGTCCGTGCCAGTGAAGAAGAGGTGAAGGCCAACCCTCGTTCTCGTAGTGCATGGCTTAGAGTTGCAGAGCGCTTAGCTTCAAAAGGCGAATAATGAAAACTGAAGTTGTTGAAAAGAAAACTGACAAAAAACCGATGAAAAAATTCATCAGTTATATCGTTTTGCTACTGTTGGTCTTTGTTAGTGCAATCATGGTGGTATTTCAAGTGTTTGAATATCGTCATGACTACCGCGAACTCAGTTCTTTTATGCGGGAAAGGGATGATCTAAATGCAGAGTGGGGCCGTTTGCTGATTGAACAACAAACTTTTGGTGCGACGGCGCAAATCGGCACGCGTGCGGTAACGCAATTGCGCATGTATTCGCCTCCTGCAGCACAGACGGTTGTAATTGCTTTACCAATGACTTCAGAAGATAAAAAATAGGGCTAGCTGTAATTATGGTGGACAAAAGAACAACACAGGCAACACGCAAAAAGCAGCAGCCGATTAGTGAGAAAAATGCCCTCAGTGTAGACATGTGGCGTTTTTATTTGATGTGGAGCGTGGTTTTACTCTGCTTTTTAGCTCTGGTGAGTCGTGCATTTTATGTGCAGGTGATCAATAAGGACTTTTTGCAAAACAAGGCCAATGCCAATATTTTAAGAACTGAAAAAATCAAGGCGATGCGTGGCGTCATCTATGACCGTCATGGTGTACCTCTGGCTATCAGTACGCCGGTCATGAAGGTGGTGATTGATCCGCGTGACTATTTTGAAACCAAAAAACAGTTTGACGAGATTACTGCTGAACTGGCTAAAGATCCTAATAATCGCAAACTGAAACGCCAGTTACCTGATAAAAATCTTAATCTGGATGAGCTTGCCGATGCAGTAGGCATCGACCGTGCCGAGCTGAAAAAGAAAATGAATGACAAACCTCGTTCACGTTATCTGGTGCTGCAAAAAGAAATTCCACCGCAGCAGGCGGAACTGATTGCCAAGCGTGAGTTCCAGGGGGTTTATACCGAGAAAAACTATAAACGTTACTATCCGCAGCCGCAGCCCAATGCCCAGATTATTGGTTTAACCAATAGTGAAGGCGTGGGGATTGAAGGCCTGGAGATGCAGCTAAATAAGGTTTTGTCTGGTCATGATGGCGAACAGCAGATTGTGCGTGATAAAAAAGGCAACCGTTTTAAAGATCCTGAAATTATCAAGGAAGTCGAAGCCGGAGAGAATATCACCTTAAGTATCGATTCACGGCTGCAATATATTATGTACCGAGAGTTGACTGCTGCCGGTGTGGCCAATAATGCCCGCTCTGCAACCGCGATTGCGGTAGATGTCAAAACCGGTGAAATTCTGGCCATGACCAGCTGGCCTTCGTATAACCCCAACGACAAAAAAAGTCTGGCCAATAAAGATGCCATGCGTAACCGCGGTGCAGTAGACTCATTTGAGCCGGGTTCTACCATGAAACCGCTGACTGTGGCGATGGCGCTGGAAAGTGGCAAATATACTGCTAACTCTATCGTTAATACTTCGCCGGGCAGTATGCGTATTGGTAACCATACCATCCGTGATACGCATAACTATGGCGCACTGACCCTAGGCGGCATTATCCAGAAATCATCCAACGTTGGGGTGGCAAAAATTGCCTTGTCACTGCCTTATGCAACCTTACCGACTTTCTATAAACGAGTAGGTTTGGGACAGCGTTCTGCGGTGAAATTCCCCGGTGAAAGTGCGGGTCTGATTTTGCCGCCAAGCAAATGGAATGTCTCTGAAGTAGGTACCATGGCCTACGGGTATGGTCTGAATGCGACCGTGCTGCAAATTGCCGATGCTTATGCCATGATTGCCAATAAAGGGGTCAAAGTCCCTTTAAGCTTATATAAATTAGAACAGCCACCGAAAGGCGAACAGATTATTGATGCAAAAATTGCTGAACAGGTTTTGCTGATGATGGAAGCTGTGACCTTGCCGGGTGGTACAGCACAACAGGCGAATATTCCAGGTTATCGTGTGGCGGGTAAGACCGGTACTGCGCATAAATTACGTGCAGACCGTAAAGGTTATTCAGATAGTGAGTACCGTGCGCTGTTTGCCGGTATGGCGCCGGTCAGTGATCCGCGTTTGGCGATGGTCATTGTGGTGGAAAACCCGAAAGGGCAATATTATGGCGGTCTGGTGGCCGCGCCAGTGTTTGCACGTGTGATGCAGGAATCCTTACGTTTGATGAACGTGCCTTTAGATAAACCTTTAGATACTCCCAAAATCCAGTAACAGGTGATAAATGTCGATTACATTTCAAGATATCTACCATACTGAGAAAACCGCTGGATGGATGAGCAAGCCATTCACTGGCTTTAGTTTAGATAGTCGTAAAGTTGACGCAGGGCAAATTTTTATTGCCCTGACTAGTTTTTCTCAGCCTGAAAAAACCTTGCAGTTTGCCCAATCGGCTTTGGCAAGGGGGGCTCTGGCTGTGGTCAGCGAAACAGAGTTAGGTCTGGAAAATAGTATAGTGGTAGCGAATGTCCGTCATTTGATGGGACAGTGGCAAAAACAGTATTTACAAGCGACCAAAGCTGTAAATGCCGCGCGCATTATTGCAGTGACAGGAACCAACGGTAAAACCACCATCTCGCGTTTAATTGCTGAACTGCTGATGTTGCAAGGCAAGAAATGCGCCGTGATGGGAACCACCGGTAACGGTATTTTACCGAATCTGGAAGCCTCTACGCATACTACGCTGGATGCTTTGCAGCTGCAAAATGCCTTACATGAATATGCGCAGGCCGGTGCTGAATTTGCAGCGATTGAAGCCAGCTCGCATGGTCTGGAACAGGGGCGTTTAAATGGCTGTGATATCGAAATTGCGGCATATAGTAACTTGAGTCGCGATCATCTGGATTATCACGGAACGCTTGAAGCTTATGCTGAAGCCAAGTCGCGATTATTTAAATTTTCCAGCTTGAAAGTAGCCATTATCAACATGGATGATGAACATGCACAGGTCATGATTGATGCTGCCCAATCAAATCCGACCCAACCGAAAATCCTTACTTACTCGACCACTAAGACAGCTGACTATCGGGTTGAAAATATTCAATATAGTTTAAACGGTGCGTACTTTAAACTGATCACTGCGGATGGTGAATTTGAAGTCAACAGCCCATTGCTGGGCCATTTTAACGTAGAAAATCTTGTGGCGAGTCTGATTGCTGCACAGCAGGCTGGCTTTAAGCTAAGCGATTTGATTGCAGTTGCAGCACAACTGAAAGGTGCGCCGGGTCGTATGCAGGTCATTCGTGATGGCGAGCGCCTGTTCGTAGTGGATTATGCCCATACGCCGGATGCCCTGATTCAGGTACTGACCACCTTAAAACGCCATGTAGTGAAAAATTTATGGGCAGTCTTTGGCTGTGGTGGCGACCGTGACCGTGGCAAGCGTCCATTGATGACTCAAGCTGCCTTAGATCATGCCGATGTTGCGCTGATTACTTCAGACAATCCACGTAGTGAAAATCCTGAACAGATTTTTGCCGACATGAAAGCCGGAATTGATTTTTCAGCACATCGCGTGCATGAAATTCATGACCGCCGTGAAGCGATTAAATTTGCAGTGAAACAGGCTCAGGCGGGTGATATTGTAATTATTGCCGGTAAGGGGCATGAAAACTATCAGGAAATTGATGGCGTACGTCATTGGTTCGATGATGTGGTTGAAGTGCAGGCGGCCATTGATGCACAGCATTACTCACCAGATTCAGCTTATCCTGTGCAATAGGGAACCATCATGCATACATCAACTACCAGTACAGTACCTTTAGAACCGTGGACAGCCGTACAGCTTGCTGAAGCCACCCAGAGTTACTGGTTGAATGAGAAAGTGCCTCAAGGCGCAATCAAACGGATTTTGACCGATTCACGCTTTGCGGAAAAAGGCGATGCTTTTCTTGCCTTGCAAGGCGAACGTTTTGATGCGCATGATTTTGTTGCCCAAGTGGCGGCTAAGGGCTGTGAAATCGCAATTGTTAGCCATCCGGTGGATGCTGATATCTGTCAGCTTGTGGTTGCCGATACCCGTGTGGCATTGGGATATCTAGGGGCTTATCGCCGTGCACAAAATTCACAATTGAAAGTGATTGCCCTAACTGGCAGTAGTGGTAAAACCACCACCAAGGAAATGCTCGGCAGTATCTTGTCACGTCTGGCACCGACCTTAATTACCCGCGGCAATCTGAATAACGATTTGGGCGTACCGATGATGCTGCTTGAGCTACGTGCTGAACACCAGTATGCCGTGATGGAATTGGGTGCCAGCCATCAAGGTGAAATTGATTACACCTCAAATCTGGTGCAACCGCATGTCGCCGGGATTATCAATATTGGTACTGCACATTTAGGTGAGTTTGGCGGACGCGATGGTATCTGTCGGGCAAAATCGGAAATTTATCGTCATATTGATAAAGCAGGCACCTCAATTGTTCCTGCGGCAGATGATTTTGCTGACCCGATTCGTCAGGCAGTACAGACTGAAAAAGTCTTGAGTTTCGGGCAAGGTGGTGATGTATATGCAACAGACATCGAGTTGCAAGCACAATCTTCCCGCTTTACGCTAAATACCCCGCAAGGTGTGTGTCAGATCAATCTGCCATTTGCCGGTGAACACAACGTGCAGAATGCTACTGCCGCCGCTGCTTTTGCCTTGGCGATTGGTGTTACGCTGGATGATATTGTGACCGGTTTGGAGCAGGCGAAAAGCGCGAAAGGTCGTTTGAACTTTATTCATACCGCAAAACATCTGTTTATTGATGATACGTACAATGCCAATCCGACATCGATGCGTGCTGCAGCCGAAGTGCTGGCGCAGCAGGAAGGCGTCAAAGTAATGGTGATTGGTGATATTGGTGAATTAGGTGCAAGTGCTGCACAGCAACACTATATGCTGGGGCGTGACCTGGTTTCGGTACCTGGAGTTCACTTCGTGGTCGCTGTGGGTGAATTTGCTCCGGCTACCCAGGAAGGGGCACGCAGTACTCAGTATGGCAAAAAACTGCAGGCCTTCCTGACCCAGGCACAAGCCCTTCCTTTCTTACTTAGTTTAATTGAAACACATCAACCTCAATCCATGAGTTTCCTGTTTAAAGGTTCTCGCTATACCCACATGGAAACATTGATGGCTGATTTGATGGAGAAACTCTAAATGCTGTTATGGCTATTTGAACATTTGGCGGGCTTTGACAGCACGTTTCAGGTGGTTCGTTATTTAACTTTACGTGCTTTGCTCAGTGTCTTAACCGCATTGACCATTGGACTGGTTTTGGGTCCGGTGATGATCCGTAAGCTCCAAGCTTTAAAATACGGGCAGGCGGTAAGTTCTTTTGCTCCTGAAAATCATGCCAAAAAAATGGGAACCCCAACCATGGGCGGGATTCTGGTCCTGCTATCGATTGGTATTTCAACCCTGTTATGGGCAGATTTATCTAACCCTTATGTCTGGATTGTACTGGGCGTGATGGTGATTTTTGGTGCTGTCGGCTGGGCAGATGACTGGATCAAGGTACGTTATAAAGACAATGCCGGTCTGCCTGCACGAAAAAAATTCTTCTGGACTTCAGTGGCTTCTTTGGGTGCCGGTATTGCCTTGTATGTGATTGCGACCCAGCAGGCCAATCCTGTGCATACCAGCAACATGCTGGATCTGTTGATTCCTTTCTTTAAAAATCTAACCATTCCATTATCCGCTATTCCTTTAGGGATTGGTTTTATTATTTTTACCTATCTGGTAATTAACGGTGCATCCAATGCGGTGAACCTGACTGATGGTCTGGATGGTCTGGCGATTATGCCGATTGTTCTGGTTGCTGCCGGTTTGGGGGTATTTGCCTATCTGGCCGGAGATGTCCGCTTTGCCAATTATTTGCATATCCCTTATGTAAAATATTCTTCTGAACTGGTGGTGATCTGTGCAGCCATGATTGGTGCCGGTTTGGCCTTTCTTTGGTATAACGCACATCCTGCACAAGTATTTATGGGTGATGTCGGAGCTTTATCCTTAGGTGCAATGCTGGGTACGATTGCAGTCATGGTTCGTCAGGAAATCGTGTTTGCGATTATGGGTGGGGTCTTTGTCGTAGAAGCCATTTCGGTGTTCCTGCAAATTGGTTCACTGCGTATGCGTAACAAACGTGTCTTCCTGATGGCACCACTACATCATCATTATGAGAAAAAAGGCTGGCGTGAAACCCAGGTGGTGATTCGTTTCTGGATTATTACGATTATGCTGGTAGTTTTAGGCTTAATGACCTTAAAATTGCGTTAAGCAAATATTCGAAAAAAGCTGGCATTTGCTCCCACATCTGCCGGCTTTTTTATCGCCTGATTTCAGGCATTGGAGAAAAATATGAATCTGCTGATGTGTCCTGTCTGTCATGAAGTATTGAAACTGACTGGAAAAACATGGCACTGTGTGAATAATCACAGTTATGATGTGGCCAAACAGAGCTATGTGAACCTGCATGTAGTGCAACATAAGCACAGTAAGAATCCGGGCGACACACCTGAATCGGTACAGGCGCGTCGTGCATTTTTAAGTGCCGGTTTTTATGCGCCTTTACAGCAGGCAGTGGTTGAAAAAATTCGTGAATTACGCATTGAAAACCTGCTGGATATTGGTTGTGGTGAAGGTTATTACACCAGTGCTATGCAGGCGGAAGTACTGCAATGTGTCGGTGTGGATATCGCTAAAAATGCTGTTCAGGTGGCTGCAAAGCTCAATAAAAATGTGACTTGGGTGGTGGGAACAGGAGCTACTGTGCCAGTACTGGATGCTTCAATTGATTTATGTACCAGTTTATTCAGTCCGATTCCGAAACCGGAAATATTAAGGGTACTGAAACCGCATGCCTATTTGATGGTGGTGACCCCGGCGAAAGAGCATTTATATGCCATGCGTGAGGCACTTTTTGCAGAAGTGAATCCGCATGAACCGCATAAATTTGTCACTCAGCTGCAAGATGCTTTTGAGCTGGTGGAGGAAAGTGTGGTCGACGCGCCCCTTACCTTGTCACAAGCGGATTTAAAGCATCTGATTGCGATGACGCCTTATGCCTATAAAGCCAAGCCAGAGCGACGTCAGGTGTTAGAGCAGAAAGATCAGTTTGAGTTAAAGGCCCAATTTCAGATTTATTTATTTAAAAAGAAATAAGCCGCATAAAAAAACTCCCTCAAATGAGGGAGTTTTTTTATGCATTGGAGTGTAAAATCTCGGGGTGGTCCGAGTATATAAGCGACACGACATGAAGTGTCGTTCAAGTCTGTTTGATGGTTTTTTAAGACCATCAAAATATTAATATAAGCACATGAAGACACTTAAATTGCGTATCAAGGACAAACATTGCGAGGTGCTAGATCAATTGGCATCCGAAGTGAATTTTGTCTGGAATTATGTGAATGATTTAAGTTTCAAGCACCTTAAAAGAAAAGGTGAATTTCTAACTGCTTACGATATTGCCAAGTACACTAAAGGCACATCAAAAGAATGTGGGCTTCATAGCCAAACTATTCAGGCTATTACTGAAGAATTGGTCACACGAAGGAAACAGTTTAAAAAAACAAAACTGAAATGGCGTGTGAGTAACAAGAAATCAGCAAGAAGATCGCTTGGATGGATACCCTTCAAGAAAGTTGCCATCAAGTATGCTGATGGCTATGTACAATACGGCAAGCATCAGTTCAAGGTGTGGGATAGTTACGGTTTAAGCCAATACAGCATTAAGACAGGTTCATTCATTGAGGATAGCCGTGGGCGTTGGTATGTATGTCTAGTGGTGAATTCACCTAAGCAAGTCAAGCCGACAGCAACCAAAGCAATTGGCATTGATCTTGGTTTAAAGGCTATCGCAACGTGTTCCGATGGTACGATAATTTCGAATCCTAAATTCTATCGTCAATATGAGCATAAATTAGGAATTGCTCAACGAGCAAAGAATAAAAAACGTGTACGTGCGTTACACGCCAAGATTGCAAATAGTCGTAAAGATCATTTGCACAAAGCAAGCACTATGCTTGTAAGGGAAAATGCACTGATTGTTGTAGGTAATCTAAGTGCGAATAAACTTGTAAAAACTAAGATGGCAAAGTTTGTTTTAGATACAGGATTTTCAGCACTTAAAATAATGCTCAAGTATAAATGCGAGAACGCAGGGGTATTGTTTGAAGAAGTCAACGAAGCCTATACCACCCAAATTTGTTCGAGTTGTGGTGAAATATCTCACAGCAGCCCGAAAGGTAGAGCAGATTTGCGAATAAGAGAATGGGATTGTATGGTGTGCGGTACACACCACGATCGGGATTTAAATTCCGCCCTAAACATTCTTGCGCTTGGGCATAAGCGTCTAGCAGTAGGAATCCCCTTACTTTAGCTCATAGGTATCTACACAATTTCCGAGCTTTGCGTTAAATTGAAGAGCATGCTCTT
>JAEAMG010000226.1_pt1 | contig 83881 bp, 88 predicted proteins | sample 8958741 | NCBI WGS metagenome assembly JAEAMG01 (sample SAMN16933256, study PRJNA681125) | bioreactor sludge metagenome | isolation source: anaerobic bioreactor treating anionic surfactant - SDBS | place: India: Bengaluru | collected 2019-02-28
GCTCGACAGCTGCTACGCAGGGGGCTCGGCTCAAGATGTGTAGATACTTATGCCCATCGGGGGTAAGCCCCCGATGGGAACAACTCGGTCTCACTGAATACCCATCATGCACAACCCAACCTGCCACGACTGGGCCGAAGCCCTGCTCAACGGCTTCAGCCAGATCTTCCTGCAACGCCATCCGCTGTGCGGCCTGCTGTGCCTGTTGGCAGTCCTGGTCAGCGCCCCGACCTTGCTCGGCGGGGCGCTGCTGGGGGGCGTCGCCGGGTTGCTCACGGCCCAGCGGCGCGGCTATCCCAAGGCCGAGCGCCAGGCGGGTCTTTATAGCTACAACGGCGTGCTGCTGGGCTTGTTGATCAGCCAGCATTTCGCCTGGTCGGCGTTGTTGCCGCCGCTGATCCTGGCGTGCGGCGGCTTGAGTGCGATCCTCACGCGGCAGTGGTTGAAACACGCGACGCAGCCCGACGACTTGCCCGCCTACACCGTGCCCTTTGTCGGCCTGGGCTGGTTGCTGCCGGGCAGCGTCCCGCACAATGTCTTGGCCCTGAGCGAGCCCGACGCCCTGGCCGTGCTCGGCGCGCCGTTCACCGGCCTGGCGCAAGTCATGTTGCTGGACCAGCCGCTGGCGGGCGCGCTGATTGCCCTCGGCCTGTGGCTGGCGAACCGGCGCGCCGTGGTCTGGGCCTTGATCGGCGCCAGCAGCGGCGTACTGATCGCGTTGCTGCTGGACGAAACCACCGGCGCCCTCCTCGGTCTGCACAGCTACAACCCGGCCCTCGCCGCCCTGGCGCTCAGCCAGGCACGGCGCCAACCGTGGCTGCCGCTGCTGGGCATCCTCCTGGCGATTCTCCTTACACCGGGCTTTGCCGCCCTGCACCTGCCCGCACTCACCGCGCCGTTTATCCTCGCCTGCTGGCTGGTGCACGCCGGCCGCCGAATGCTTCAGAAACCGCGCATGGACAGCCCCTTCGAATCCCCCTAGGCTTGCTCGATATTCGATTCAGGCGGGCTTTATGGACAGCAACAACGACTGGCGTCAGCGGCTCTACGTCATGGTTTTTCAGAGCGACACCGTCGCCGGGCGGCGCTTTGACGGCATCCTGCTGTTGATCATCCTCGCCAGCCTGGTGATCGTGATGCTCGACAGCATCGACCAGATCCACCAGAACTACGCCGATGTGCTGGCCTACATTGAATGGGGCTTCACGCTGATCTTCCTGATCGAGTACGGGTTGCGCCTGTACTGCTCGCCCAAGCCGCTGCGCTACGCCTTCAGCTTTTACGGGCTGGTGGATTTGCTCGCCATCGTGCCCGGTATCCTCGCGCTGTATTACAGCGACGCGCAGTACCTGCTGATCATCCGCATCATCCGGATGCTGCGGATTTTCCGCGTGCTCAAGCTGAGCCCGTACCTCAAGCAGGCCAACTACCTGATGGCGGCGCTGCGTGGCAGCAAGCAGAAGATCGTGGTGTTCCTGGTGAGCGTGTGCACCCTGGTGACGGTGTTCGGCACCTTGATGTATGTGATCGAAGGCCCGGAGCACGGCTTCACCAGTATCCCCAAGGGCATCTATTGGGCGATCGTGACGCTGACCACCGTGGGCTTTGGCGATATCGTGCCCAAGACGCCGCTGGGCCAGGTGATTTCATCGCTGGTGATGATCACTGGTTACTCGATCATTGCCGTGCCCACGGGGATTTTCACCGCCGAGCTGGCCAGTGCCATGCGCGGTGAACAATTGCAACACGACTGCCCGGTGTGCAAGAAAAACAGCCACGAGCCCAATGCGGCGTTCTGTTCGCGTTGTGGCAGCGCCCTTTTTAAGAAAGTGGAATAAGCAAAGTTCTTTTTAATCTTTAAGCGACTAAGTGCCCCCGGCTATAGTCGCTGGCAATGTGCCTCCCCTCTTCTCCCGAACAACAAGGAATGAGCAGTGAAAAAACTCGTAAGCGCCTCTCTCCTGGCCGCCGGCCTTGCCCTGGCGGGCGCCGTCCAGGCTGCCCCGGTCACTCTGCTCAACGTCTCCTACGACGTAATGCGCGATTTCTACAAGGACTACAACGCCGCCTTCCAGAAGCACTGGGAAGCCGAGCACCCGAACGACAAGCTGACCCTGCAGATGTCCTTCGGCGGTTCCAGCAAACAAGCGCGCTCGGTCATCGACGGCCTGCCGGCTGACGTGATCACCATGAACATGGCCACCGACATCAACGCCCTGGTCGACAACGGCAAACTGGTGCCGGACAACTGGGTCACCCGCCTGCCGAACAACAGCGCGCCGTTCACGTCGGCCACCGTGTTCATCGTGCGCAAGGGCAACCCTAAAGCCCTGAAAGACTGGCCGGACCTGTTGAAAGAGGGCGTGCAAGTAATCGTGCCCAACCCGAAAACCTCGGGTAACGGCCGCTACACCTACCTGTCGGCCTGGGGTTATGTGCTCAAGAACGGCGGCGATGAAGAGAAAGCCAAGGCCTTTGTCGGCAAGCTGTTCAAACAGGCGCCTGTGCTCGACACCGGTGGCCGCGCCGCCACCACCACGTTCATGACCAACCAGATCGGCGACGTGCTGGTGACCTTTGAGAACGAAGCGGAAATGATCGCGCGTGAATTCGGCCGTGATCAGTTCGAAGTGGTCTACCCAAGCGTCTCGGCCGAAGCCGAACCGCCGGTGTCGGTGGTGGATAAAGTGGTCGAGAAGAAAGGCACCCGCGTGGCGGCTGAAGACTACCTGAAGTACCTGTGGTCACCGGAAGGCCAGGAAATCGCCGCCAACAATTACCTGCGCCCGCGTGATCCGAAGGTGCTGGCCAAGTACACCGATCGCTTCCCGAAAGTCGATTTCCTGTCGGTAGAGAAGACCTTTGGTGACTGGCGCACCGTGCAGAAAACCCACTTCAATGATGGTGGGGTTTTTGACCAGATCTACAGCGGCCAGTAACCCGACCTGACTGAATAAACTCGGTCAACATGTGGGAGGGGGCTTGCTCCCGATAGCGGAGTGTCAGTCACTGTATATGTTGACTGTCCCTCTGCTATCGGGGGCAAGCCCCCTTCCACATTTAGATCTGTATTTTGCAGTTACATCGGCGGTGTCACGCCGCCCTTGCCGGCTGAAATAGCCTGGGCAGTGATTTTCCCATCCGCCCCCTGCGCCGCAAACAACACCACCTTCACCCCCGGCTTGAGCAAGCTGCGATCCCCCGGTTCCAGGTTGACGATCGGCACGTTCTCCGGCACGACGATCTTCTGTTCGCCGCCTTTGTATTTCACGGTCAATGTCCGCCCTTTGCTGACCACCAGGTCGCCGACGGTGCCGTTGGTCATGCTGCTGCCTTCCTTCAGGTCGAACGCCCGATGCCCGTCGCCCGTGCCGGCCATGGCCGGTGGGAACACGTGCACTTCCAGCGCCGTCAGGGTGCCGTCGGCGTTGGGCATGGCGGCCGAGCCGATGTAGCTGCCAGGCTTGATTTCATCGATCTTGGCCAGGGTGACGGCGCGCACCTGGGTCGCTTGGGTCAGGTGCACGGTGACTTCTTCACCGCTGTTGACCTTGACGTGCAGGGCGTCGCCGTCGATCGCGGTGATGGCGCCGCGCACACCGACGCGCGGCGCCTCGGCCGCATTCGCCAGCCCCACCGCCATCGCGGCGGCAAGGGTGGAAGCCAGGAGCATCTTGTTCAACGTGATCTTCATCGCAATGGATTTCCTGTTTCGGCAATTGGGGCTGACTGTATCATTGCCGTTCGCGCAGAAAGTTAACGATTCACTCATCATTACCGGGCATGAGTGTTATCACTGCCGGCGGCCTACCCGGGCTACGGTGTTGTCTTTAGGCTCGCCTCACTTTCATTCGCTTTTATGAGAACACCATGAACGCTACTTCCCACGCTACAAGCACCATGACCCGGAGCATGGTGATGCTGTTTGCGTTTTGCTGCGGCGCCATTGTCGCCAACATCTACTACGCACAGCCGATCATCGAACTGATCGCCCCCGACATCGGCCTCACCCCCGCGATGGCCAGCCTGATCGTGTCCCTGACGCAGATCGGCTATGCCCTCGGCCTGTTCTTCCTGGTCCCCCTGGGTGACCTGCTGGAAAACCGCAAGCTGATGATCATCACGACCGTGGTGGCGATTGCCAGCCTGTTGGGCGCGGCCTTTACCGAACAACCGAACCTGTTCCTGCTGGTGTCATTGCTGATCGGTTTCAGCTCGGTGTCGGTACAGATCCTGATCCCGTTGGCTGCGCACCTGGCGCCCGCCGAGTCCCGGGGCCGGGTCGTCGGCAGCATCATGGGTGGCCTGCTGCTGGGCATCCTGCTGGCACGGCCGGTGTCCAGCGTCGTGGCGGACCATTTTGGCTGGCGCGCGATGTTCATGGTCGCCGCCGCGCTGATGGCGTTTATCAGCGTGGTGCTGATGCTGACCATCCCCAAGCGCCAGCCAGATCACAGCGCCAGCTATGGCCAATTGCTGCGTTCCCTGGGCACCCTGCTGCGTGAACAACCGCTGCTGCGCCAACGCGCGTTTTACCAAGGCTGCATGTTCGCCACGTTCAGCCTGTTCTGGACCGCAGCCCCGCTGGAACTGGTGCGCAACCACGGCCTGAGCCAGACCCAGATCGCGATCTTCGCCCTGGTCGGTGCCATCGGCGCCATTGCCGCCCCCATCGCTGGACGCCTGGCCGATGCTGGCCATACCCACCGCGCATCGCTGCTGGCCATGGTCTTTGCGGTGCTGAGCTTCCTGCCGGCCTTTGTGCACCCGCTGTACAGCGTGATCGGCCTGGCAGTGACCGGCGTGGTCCTGGACTTCTGCGTGCAGATGAACATGGTCCTCGGCCAACGCGCCATCTACGCACTCGACGCCAACAGCCGCAGCCGCTTGAACGCGTTGTACATGACCAGCATCTTCATCGGCGGTGCGTTCGGCTCGGCGATTGCCAGCAGTGTGTACGAACACGGCGGCTGGCTGGGTGTGATGCTGGTGGGCAGTGCGTTCCCGCTGGTGGCATTGTTGCGGTTCCTCAGTGCGTCGCGGCGAACGGCTGTCGCCACCGCCTAAGAACGCACCAGCTTCTCCAAAGCCGCGTCCGCCAGAAATGACGAGCGGCTTTTGACCTTGTGCTCGCGCACATAACGGTCGATGCGTTGGATGACATAGCCGGGCAAGGTCACATTGACCTTCTCGGTCTTGCCCAGGTAGGGCGAGATGTCCAACTCCAGCATGCCCCAGCCCTTCCCGGCATAGTCTGCGTGGGCGTGATGATCGGCCACCGACGTTGGCATCGGAATCCCCCCACCCTCTGCGGCGATCTCCTGCAGCTGGGTGTGCGCGACTTTCACAGCGGCGTTGTACGCCTCTTCAAAACTGTCCCCGGCGGTGACGGCGCCTGGAATATCGGGGATCTGGATACCCGTGGCGGTGAAGTCATCGCCCCATTCGATACAGATTGGGTTGTTTTGCGCCATGTTGAAAACCGCCAACCGGATGACACCCCATGGGCATTCCCCTTAGGCTTGTACGCCGCGCTGCCTCGCGATGCGCCCAATCCAGCAAGGAACACCCGATGGACCGTCTCACCGCCATGGAAACCTTCGTCCACGTTGTCGAGACCGGCTCGTTCTCGGCCGCCGCCAAGCGCCTGGGCATCGGCCAACCGGCCGTGTCCAAGAGCGTCGCGCAATTGGAGGCACGCCTGGCGGTACGCTTGGTGATGCGTTCGACCAGGGGCCTGACGCCGACCGAGGCGGGGCTGGCGTTTTTCGATAAAGCCAAGCGCGCCATCGATGAAGCCGATGCGGCCGACGAGGCGGCACGCGGCGCAGGCTCCGGGCTCTCGGGAAACTTGCGGATCAGTGCGCCAGTGACCTTCGCCCGCATGCACATCATTGCGCACCTGGGGGCGTTCCTGGAGCAGTACCCAGGTGTGAACGTGGACGTGGTGCTCGATGACCGCAGCCTCAACCTGGTGGAGGAAGGCATCGACGTTGCCCTGCGCATGGGCAACCTGAATGACTCAAGCCTCACGGCGCGCAAGATCGGTGAATCGCCCTGCGTTATCCTCGGCACCCCGGCCTACTTCGAACGCTTCGGCGAACCCGCCACTCCGGCGGACCTGCTGCAACACCAGGCGGTCATCTACACCCGTGGCGAAGGCTCGCACTGGAACTTCACCCAGGGCGACAAGCAATATCCCCTCGTCGCCCACGGCCGCGTGCGCGTCACCGCAGCCGAAGGCGTACGCGCCGCCGTGCTGAGCCATCTGGGGCTGACCCTGTCATCGACCTGGATGTTCGCGCCGGAACTGGCCAGTGGCGAGGTCAAGACCGTGCTGACCGATTGGAAATTACCGTCCAGGGACCTGTGGGCGGTATTCCCCAGCGGGCGCATGGCGAGCGCCAAGGCGCGGGCGTTTGTGGAGTATGTGGAGCAGTTGTTGAACCGTTGAGGTCGGGCAAGCGCCTATCGATCACCCAGCGCTGGTCGCCGCTTTCAATCAGCGCGCTGCACGGGCGGCGCATTCGCAGCCATACACCGGGACTTGCCGCGCGTCACCGGTGCCGAGCAGGGTCAGGCGCATGCCGAGTGCCCCTGGTCCAGGCAGAACAGCAAACGCTCGACCGTATGCTCCAGCGGGCCGGAGTTATCCAGTACGAACAACCCGGCGCCATTGCCGGCGATCAGCTCTTGGGTAAATCGCGCATTGCGGGCCAGGCGCGCTTCGATGTCCGCCAAAGACTCACGCCCCCGCGCAATCAAGCGCTGGCGCAAGACCGCTTGATCCACCGTCAGCAACAGCACCAACACGTCCGGATAGCGCTCGCGGGTCTGCGCCAGATGCGCGCGCGAGCCGTTGACCAGCACGTCCTCCCCCGCCGCCAACCATTCGTCAATGACCTTGGGAATGCCATAAGACAACCCATTGGCGTGCCAGCTGAGGGCAAACGCGCCCTCGGCCTGCATCCCGGCGAATTGCTCCGGGCTCACTCCCTGGGCCGCTTCACCCGCCGCTTCCGCCGAGCGGGTGATAACGCGGCGCACAATCCGGCAACCGCGCTCGGCCAAGCGTGGGCGTGCGGCATCCAGCAGGCTGTCCTTGCCCGAACCCGATGGCCCGATGAGATAGATCAACCTGCCTGCCATCAAAACACCCTCTTCGCTTGTCGCCAGACTTGTTGTACCACTGACAGCCCTGCGCGGCGCCTGCAACAGGCTGGCCGGGTAGTAGTCACTGGAAAGTATATCCAGCAATCCCTCGGCAACCAGGCCGGCGGCGGCCACATTACCGGAGTGCGACCCGCCACGCACCACGTTAGGCGCGCCCATCAATACTTTCATGTTCAGCGCCTGGCAGCCGCGCGCCGCTTCCAGGGTGGGTCATGGGCTTTTCTGTCTGCTTGATAGGCGACTGGAGGTTGCCTCCCGAACAATCCTACAGCCAGCAGTAAAGCACTTACCTACGGTACGGCTTCCGATACCGCTCCCCACAACGGAGACGAAAAAGTGCCTGACTCAATAGCCGCGCAAATACGTGAAACCGCTCAAACAGAACAATCGAAGGAGGACATATTCTTTGCCCTGCTCTCCGGGCTGGCCGGTGTACACCCAGTCATATCAGTGATCGGCCTCGCCAGAAGTTATATGAAGGCCTGCGAACAAAGCGGGTTAAAACTCAACCCTTACTTTGTCAAAAACGGAAACTGTGGCCTCTCGCCGAAAACACAGAGGATGCTTGCCAACCGCAAATTAAAGGGCCTGGGTGTTAACGCAACCGGGGTGGGAGTGGCGGCGCTGGGCCCGGCCATATCGCCTGTTCCCGCGCCGTTCTATGCAGCCAGGCATGCCTCTGCCACGGCCTCTACCGCGATACATCTGCGGCACCTGTCCAAATTGCTCGCCGCTTATCAACCCTTCGCTGCGGGCGATGAACAAGTCAGCGATGCGATCAAATGGCTGCAACTGGCCATTGAGGTCAAGCTCAAGAAGCTCGCCTTTCGAGGCACAGAGATGGCCGTGTCGACCACATCGACCTTGCTTTCATTTACGGGCATCGGGCTGGTCGGGAAAATCCCGCTCATTATGGTCAGCTTCCAACTCGAACTGGCCCGGCTCCTGGTCAGCGACCGATACGCCGCGCTGTGCAAGGTGGCGGCCATGGAGTTGCAGTGGGCGGCCTTTCTTGAACAGAACCCCAGCGCCGCGGATATGCCGCAAGCCAGCCTCGCCGGCTTATCCCGAGCAGATCAGATCAAACAGCTTGAACAAAGAAAGATGCAGCTCGGCGCGGCGATAACCACCCAGGTGCGAAGCCAGGCACTCAACGCCCGGACCGGCAATACCGGCCTGGGCCCCGCCACTTTGATCATCAAGGAGATCATGGCGAAACATACCTTCCAGGGTCAGCTCTTCGCGGGTCATGATTATTTGGCCATGATCCAAGAACCGGCTGGTTGGAATGCCATCGCGGCGAAACTGATGAACATATAAGCAGAGGCGCCGGGGAGCGCCTCTTCAATATTTGCTGGGCGTAGGGCTTGCGCAGCCCCGGGGGGGGGTTGAAAGTCGCCTGTGGCGGTGATTCCGTGCGTTTCAAAGGGCGAGACAGCCGGAAGTATCTTCAATTGAAAATCTTCCAGGGCCAACATCTCCCCATTTGAAAGCTGCCAGGTGTAGAAATCCGAGAAGTCCCCTCTGGCCAATGCACGAATCACCTTTGCCACAAAACCATGTGCCACCAGCAAAACAACCTGTGTTGGATAAAGCGACGTTAACTGGACCAGGCCTTGGTGTACTCGCATGACCACATCAGCAATCGACTCACCGCCGTCAGGCCCCGCCGCCCATTGGCGCGTAATGTTCTGTGCCCAGAGCGCTGGATGCATGGCCTTGGCCTCCGCCTGAGTCAACCCTTCGAACACACCCACATCGCGCTCGCGCAAGCTATCAATTGTCACCGGTTCAAGGTTTAACACACGTTTAAGAATCTGCGCCGTTTGCCGCGCCCGCAGGCGTGGAGAAACGATCAACACCTCAATACCGTCAGGCAGTTTTTTGCTGAGCAAAACAGCCTGTTCCCTGCCCCGCTCGCTCAGTTCCGGGTCGAGTGCGCCGAGGTAGCGGTGCTCCGCGTTGGCCCACGTTTCGCCGTGGCGTATGACGTAGAGGTTCATGAGGGTCCGTCTCGTTGAAGGGTGGGGAGTTAATCTGGTCCTGATCATATTGCCGCCTATCTCCTAATGATCGTTCCCATGCTTGGCGTGATCAATCAAATCAGCGAAACGCTAACAGGACATTTCCTACGATCTCTGTGGCCTGCAGTAGCTATAACGCACCGTTAGCCTCTCGCAGTCGCTGCTCATCAGCGATCAGGCTTGGTCGTCTGGATTAGAACGGCGCACAGTGCCGCGCAAGCGGCATTATTGTGTTCGCGTTATGACGAGCTGTGCGTGGGAGGGCTTACGGCCCTGCCGGATTTCCATTCCCTGGTCGACCAACCTGCGTACAGCTCGCCGCCTTTCCGCTTGGTCGCGGATGTGGTGAGCTCCAACTGAATGGAGATTTACTGCATGAAAAAAATCACGCCAAATCCCCCGCCATCCTCCCCGGATGACACCCCGCAAAACCCACCCAACATCATCTTCAGCGTCCGCCCCGGCCTCAGCACCGCAGCTCAAGCCGCAAGCAGGTGCTTGCGGTGGTACAGATGGTTGAGATTGCGCAGTTGTTAGTGGGTACGGCACTGGAGCGGGAGTGTCCTGTGGCTTGATGGCTGAGGAGATCTCCTGTGGGAGGGGGCTTGCCCACGATAGAGGTATGTCAGTCAGACATTAATTAACTGAAACACCGCTATCGGGGGCAAGCCCCCTCCCACATTTGATCTTCAGTGTTTGAAAGAATGGATTTCACAGGCATGAAAAAGGCGACCCGAAGGTCGCCTTTTGTCATTGCGCGTACTGCTTGCTCAAGCCCGGCGGTACGCCCTGCACGTCGGTGTCTTCCCATGGCCCATTGGGGCTGATGGAGCGGCTCCAGCCGTTGCTCCAGCGGTAGTAGGTGCGCTGGCGGTAGAAGGTGTCGGGCTGGTCGTCCAGCACGTACACCTGCATCTTGCCGTCCCAGTGGCTGGCGGCGCCCGGTGGTGGGGCGAAGGTAGGCGATTTGCTCGGCAGTGGCTTCGGCGGCGGGGTCACCGGGCCTGAGGGCTTGGTGCTTGGCTGGGTCGAAGGGCCTGACGGCGGGATGGTCGGGCCGGTCGGCGCGGGAGGTGGGCGGTGGACCGCACAGGCGCTCAGGCCCAATACCAGGCTGAGCAGGGTGATGCGTGCAAATGCGGTCATAGGCGTTTCCTCGAATTACTTGTCCGGACTGTCGATGGTCAGCTGCTGCAGCGCAGTGGTGCTGCTGGCCAAGGGTTGGCTGCGGCCGATCCACTCGCCAGTGGTCGGTTGACCGGCCCGGGATATGCGCGCAACCAGTTGGACTTCGGGGAAGTTGGACAGTTTCAACTGCGGCATCATCGCGTCGGCATCGCCGAGTTCGACGGTGACGGGCAGTTCGGCAACGGTGACGCGCTTGGCCGCCAAGGGTGCCGGCGGGCCTGTCACGGCGCGGGCGAAGATGAATACGCTGTCGGTAGGCAGGGCTTTGGCCTTGACCTCGGCGGACAGGTCCACGCGGACTTTCATCACCGCCTTTTGCGCGACGGTGCCACCGCTTTCCTTGAGCTTCTCGGCGGCGCGGTCGATGCCTCCTTGCAGCGCTGCGCGGGAGTTGTCTTCTGGCGGCAATTGGGCCAGCAGGCGGCTCCAGTAGTCGATTGCCTCTTGATAACGCTGGCCTTCAAACGCGGCGATACCCAGCAGGCCGAGGCTGGTGACTTCCTTCGGGTCGAGCTTCAAGGCTTCGTCGGTCAGCGCCTGGACCTTGGGCGACCATCGTTTGTTGTCGGCAAAGTACTGCGCCTGGGCCCATTGGCCGAGCAATTCCGGCTGGCGACCGGCCAGCGCCACGGTGCGTTCAAAGACGTTGGCCGCATCAGCGGAACGGTCCTGGGCCATGTAGGCGCGACCGAGGAAGTACAAACCTTCCGCCGAATCCGGTTGGGCGGCGGCGGCGCGCTCCAGGCGGCGGGTCATGTCTTCCATGGACACCGGCGGCTGGGAGAATTCGCGGGTCAGTTCAACCTTGTCACTGGCACCGAAGTGCATATACAGGCCAAGGCCGAGCACCGGCACGAGGACGGCGGCGAGCAATGGCAGCGGTTTACCCAGGCGCGATTCGCGGGGCTTTTCCACACCTTCGGTGTCGGCCAGCAGCTCGCGGGCGGCTTCGGCGCGACCGGTGTCGAGCTGCGCGGCGTTGAGCACGCCTTCGTCCTGCTGCACTTGCAGCTCGGCGACGCGTTCTTGGTAAAGCGCTACGTTCAGCGCAGTGCGGTCCTCTTCACGCTGGGCGCGGCGGCCGCGCAACACAGGGATCAACAGGAAACTCAGGGCAATCAGAAGCAGCAAGCCGGCTGCGAGCCAGAAATCAATCATCAGTCTTGGTGTCCAGCAATTGGTCGAGGCGTTGGCGCTCTTCGGGGGATAGCGCGTCGGAACCATCGGTAGGTGCGGCGCGGCGACGGCGGACGATCACGGCCATCACTACGACGCCAGCCAGCAGCAGCCCGGCAGGGCCGAACCAGAGCAGCGCGGTCTTGCCGGTGAGGGCCGGTTTGTAGCGCACGAAATCACCGTAGCGGTCGACCATGAAGTCGATGATCTGCTGGTTGTCTTTGCCCTCCCCCAGCATGCGGAAGATTTCCTTGCGCAGGTCGGCGGCGATGGGCGCGTTGGAGTCGGCGATGTCCTGGTTCTGGCACTTGGGGCAACGCAGTTCCTTGGTCAATTCGCGGAAACGCTCGCGGTCACCGTCCTTGGCGAATTCGTAAGTGTCGATGGCCGCGTGGGCCATCCCGGCCAAGCCCAGCGCCAGCACGGCAGCGGCTAACAGGCGCTTCATGGCTTGGCCTCGTCGACCAGCGCCTGGTACTTGGCGGCCAGTTGCTCGCGCCACACCACTTCGTCGATCACGCCGACGTATTTGTCGCGGATCACGCCCTTGGCGTCGATAAAGAAGGTTTCCGGGGCGCCGTACACGCCGAGGTTCAAACCGAGGTTGCCGTCTTCATCACGAATATCCAGCTGGTACGGGTTGTGAAACTCCGCCAGCCACTTCAGGGCCGCCGCGTTGTCGTCCTTGTAGTTGATGCCGTAGATCACCACGCCCTTCTCGGCCAGCTTGTTCAGCACCGGGTGCTCGACGCGGCAGGAGATGCACCAGGTGGCCCACACGTTGACCAGCGCCGGTTTGCCGAGCAGGTCGGCCTGGGTCAGGGTCTTGTCACCCTGCACGGTCGGCAGGCTGAACGCGGGGAACGGCTTGCCGATCATCGCCGAGGGCAACTCGGCCGGGTCCAGGTACAAGCCGCGATACAGAAACACCGCGACCACCAGGAACAATGCCAGCGGCAACACCATCAACCAACGCTTCATACCGCCGCTCCTTGCATGCCCAGCGCTTCACGCACCCGGCTCTTGACCTTGACCCGATACCTGCGATCCAGCGCCGCGAGCAAACCACCAAAGCCGGTGAGCAAACCACCGAACCAGATCCAGCGCACGAACGGTTTCACATGCACCCGCACGGCCCAGGCGCCCTCGCCCAGGGGTTCACCCAGGGCCACGTAGAGGTCACGGGTGAAACCGGCGTCGATGCCGGCTTCGGTCATCATCGAGCTTTGTACGGTGTAAAGGCGTTTTTCCGGGTGCAGCACGGCGATTTCCTTGCCGTTGCGGACTACGCGCACGGTGCCTTTGTCTGACGTGAAGTTCGGCCCTTCGAAGTGCTTGGCGCCTTCGAAGATGAACTGGTAACCGGCCAGGTCCATGGACTCACCCGGCGCCAGGCGCAGGTCGCGCTCGGCACTGTTCTGGCTGGACAGCACCACGCCGAGGGCGCACACGGCGATGCCGATGTGGGCAATCTGCATGCCCCAGTAGCTGCGGGTCAGGGTCGGCAGGCCTCTGACCAGGCCTTTGTGACGGGTCTTGTCGAAGATGTCACGCACACCGGCCAGCAACACCCAGGCGGCGAGCAGGAAGGTGGCGAGCACCGCCCAGTTGAAGTCGCCATAGGCAATCCCGGCGACCACGGCCAGGGCCACGCTGCCGAGCAGCACCGGCATCAACATGCCAGCCAGCCATTTGACCGGGGTGTCCTTCCAGCGCACCAGCATGCCGACCGCCATCACCACCATCAACAGGCCCATCAACGGAATAAACAACGCGTTGAAGTACGGTGGGCCGACGGACAGCTTGGCGCCGCTCAGGGCATCCAGCACCAAGGGGTACAAGGTGCCGAGCAGGATCATCGACGCGGCCACCACCAGCACCAGGTTATTGCCCAGCAACAGGGTCTCCCGCGACCACAGGTTGAAGCCGACCTGGCTCTTGACCACGGGCGCGCGCAGGGCGAACAGGGTGAGGGAGCCGCCGACCACAAACAGCAGGAAGATCAGGATGAACACGCCGCGCTCCGGGTCGGAGGCGAAGGCATGCACCGAGGTCAACACGCCCGAACGCACGAGGAAGGTGCCGAGCAGGCTGAGGGAAAATGCTGCGATGGCCAGCAACACGGTCCAGCTCTTGAACACACCGCGTTTTTCGGTGACGGCCAACGAGTGAATCAGTGCGGTCCCCACCAGCCATGGCATGAACGAGGCGTTTTCCACCGGGTCCCAGAACCACCAGCCGCCCCAGCCGAGTTCGTAGTAGGCCCACCACGACCCGAGGGTGATGCCGATGCCGAGGAAGGCCCAGGCGACGATGGTCCACGGCCGCGACCAGCGCGCCCAGGCCGCATCGAGACGCCCGCCGAGCAAGGCGGCGATGGCGAAGGCGAAGGCCACGGAGAAACCGACGTACCCCATGTAGAGCATCGGCGGGTGCACGATCAGGCCAATGTCTTGCAACAGCGGGTTGAGGTCGTGACCGTTCGCAGGGATCTGCGGCAGGATGCGGGTGAACGGGTTGGAGGTCATGATCAGGAACAGCAGGAAGCCGATGCTGATCATGCCCATCACCGCCAGCACCCGCGCGAGCATGACTTGCGGCAACTGGCGCGAGAACACCGACACCGCGAAGGTCCAGCCGCCGAGGATCAATGCCCACAACAGCAACGAACCTTCGTGGGCGCCCCATACCGCGCTGAACTTGTAGTACCACGGCAAGGCGCTGTTGGAGTTATTGGCCACATAGGCGACGGAAAAGTCGTCGGTCATAAAGGCGTAGGTCAGGCAGCCAAACGCGAACACCAGGAACGCACACTGGCCCCAGGCGGCCGGCTGCGCCAGGCTCATCCACAGGCGGTCACCCCGCCAGGCGCCGAGCAACGGCACCACGGCCTGGACGATGGCAAAGCACAGGGCGAGGATCATCGCCAACTGGCCCAACTCCGGAATAAACAGTGCGGACGTCATGACTTAGCCCTCCTTCGCTGGGATTGGTGCGGACTGGCCGCTGTCCTTGAGGGCTTTGGTCACCTCAGGCGGCATGTATTTCTCATCGTGCTTGGCCAGCACTTCATCGGCCACCACTACGCCATCAGCGTTGAGCTTGCCCAGGGCGACGATGCCCTGGCCTTCGCGGAACAGGTCCGGGAGGATGCCGCGATAAGTGATGGTCACGGCCTTGTTGAAATCGGTGACCACGAAGGTGACGTCGAGGGAATCGCCGGAACGCTTCAGCGAACCCTTCTCCACCATGCCGCCGGCGCGGATGCGTGTATCCAGCGGCGCTTCGCCGTTGGCGATCTGGGTCGGGGTGTAGAACAGGTTGATGTTCTCCCGCAGGGCGCTCATCGCCAGGCCCACGGCAATACTGACGCCGGCCAGAATGGCAAGGATGATCAACAGACGCTTTCTACGCAGCGGATTCACTTTTCGGTCTCCCGGCGCAGACGACGCGCCTCTTGTTGCAGGTAACGCTTGCGGGCCAGGATCGGCGCGGCGACGTTGAGGGCCAGCACGGCCAGGCAGATGCCATAGGCCGTCCAGACATACAGGCCGTGGTGGCCCATGGCGAGAAAATCACTGAAAGAAGCAAAACTCATCCACGCGCTCCCAGGCAGGTTTGCACTTCGGCCTTGACCCAGCTGGTGCGGGCTTCACGCTTGAGCACTTCGAGGCGCATGCGCATCAGCAGCACGGCACCGAAGAAGCAGTAGAACCCCAGCACCATCAGCAGCAACGGCGCCCACATTTCCACGGGCATCGCCGGTTTTTCGGTGAGGGTGAAGGTGGCGCCCTGGTGCAGGGTGTTCCACCACTCCACCGAGTATTTGATGATCGGGATGTTGATCACGCCGACAATCGCCAGCACCGCACAGGCCTTGGCGGCGCTGTCACGATTGCTGATCGCATTGCCCAGCGCAATCAGACCGAAGTACAGGAACAGCAGGATCAACATGGACGTTAGTCGCGCATCCCACACCCACCACGACCCCCAGGTGGGTTTGCCCCAGATCGCGCCGGTGACCAGCGCCACGGCGGTCATCCACGCACCGATGGGCGCGGCGCATTGCAGGGCGACGTCCGCGAGTTTCATCTTCCACACCAGGCCGACGACGCCGCACACCGCCAGCATCACGTAGCAGGACTGGGCCAGCATCGCGGCGGGCACGTGGATGTAGATGATGCGAAAGCTGTTGCCTTGCTGGTAGTCCGGCGGCGCGAAGGCCAGGCCCCAGACCAGGCCGATGCCGATCAGCAACACGGCGGCGATGCTGAACCAAGGCAGCAGTTTGCCACTGATGCCGTAGAACCATTTGGGCGAGCCGAGCTTGTGAAACCAGGTCCAGTTCATTGCTGTTTCTCACGGTTGCTTCTCGTCATGGCGAGAAGCGTAGGGTCTTTCTTATGTTGAAGAGCTGACAGTGCCGCTTGGTCAGACCTCATTATTCACCGACGCTGATCTTCAGGCCGGCGGCTATAGCAAAGGGTGTCAGGGTTACCGCCAAGGCGGTCAGGCTGCCAAGCCACAGGAGGTAACCGGTCGCCGGCATGCCCATGAGCGCGGCTTGCAACGCGCCGCTGCCCAGGATCAGTACCGGGATGTACAAAGGCAGAATCAACAGGGCCAGCAACAGGCCACCCCGCTTCAAACCGACGGTCAACGCGGCACCCACTGCCCCCAACAGGCTGAGTACCGGAGTGCCGAGCAGCAGGCTCAGCAGCAGGATCGGCAGGCACTCGCTGGGCAATCCCAACATCATTGCCAACAGTGGCGAGAGCAAGACTAGCGCCAAGCCGGAAAAAGCCCAGTGTGCCAGTACCTTGGCCAGTACCAGAAGTGGCAGGGGGTGCGACGAAAGGACCCACTGTTCGAGGGAACCGTCTTCGAAATCACTGCGAAACAGCCCGTCCAGCGAGAGCAGGACGGACAAAAGGGCCGCGACCCACACCAGTCCCGGCGACAAGGTTTGCAACAGTTTAGTCTCGGGGCCGACCGCCAACGGGAACAACGCGATCACGATGGCAAAGAACACCAGCGGATTGGCCAATTCGGCCGGACGACGGCACAGCAACCGCGCTTCGCGGGCGACCAACAGGGCAAACACACTCATACCGACCACCGACCCAGGTCGAGGTCGCGGTAACCGACAGGCATACGCGCCAGGGTGTGGTGGGTGGTGAGCACCACCTGGCCGCCCTGCTCGCAATGTCGCGCCAGGTGTTCTTCCAATTGGGTGACGCCTTGTTTGTCGAGGGCGGTGAAGGGTTCGTCGAGGATCCACAGCGGCGGGCCCGGCAGGTAAAGGCGCGCCAGGGCCACGCGGCGCTGCTGGCCGGCGGACAGGGTGTGACAGGGAACGTCTTCGAAACCCTTGAGGCCCACGGCGGCCAGGGCCTGCCAGATGGCTTCGCGGCTCGCGGGATGGTGCAGGGCGCTGAGCCAGCTGAGGTTTTCTTCGGCGGTGAGCACGTCCTTGATTCCGGCGGCGTGGCCGATCCAGATCAGGTTGCGCGCCAGTTCGGTGCGTTGTTCGTTGAGCGGCTTGCCGTTCAGCCGAACTTCACCCGCCGTGGGCTGCATCAGGCCGGCCAGCAGACGCAGCAGACTGGTCTTGCCGCTGCCGTTAGGGCCGCTGATCTGCACCATGTCGCCGCCCGCCACACACAGGTCGAGATGCTCGAACAGCAGACGCAGGTCGCGTTCACAGGAGAGCGCTACGGCTTCAAGAAGAGGGCTGGTCAAGAGATCGCGGGCCTTTACGGTTCAAGTCGGCGGTGCAGCGGCCGTTATAGAAAGAAGCACAATAACGGCTTTGGCGACCGATTTTAGAGAGCTGGATCAAATAGTTGTGAGGTTTTTACCGCTCTCTTTGCAGACGGGCGGCATTATACATGCGATGCCCTACGCTAAAGAGGGCTATTTCCCCAGAGACGATGCGCACGATGACCGGCGAGATCAACCTTCCTACGCTCCCTCCCACCCCGGCAGCCGGGCAAAGCCCTGCGCCTGCGCCTGGGGCACTGCTGAAACTACTGGAGCCGCAGACCGGGCTGATCGACCCGGGCAAAACCGTGAACGCCGAGGTGCTCGCCCTGAAACAAGGCGGTGAGGCGTTTCAGCTGTTGCTGAAGCTGACCCTTGAAGGCGGCCGCCAGACGCTGGTGCAAGCCAGCAGCGCACAACCCTTGCCGTTGGGCAGTAACGTGGCGGTGAGCCAGACACCCGCCGGCAACTTGACCATCAGCCTGCAACAAGCCTTGAGCGCCAACGTTGCCGCCCTCACCCGTATCGATACGGCCAGGATGCCGGAAGGCACCCTGCTGCAGGCCAAGGTGCTGACTACACAACTGCTGCCCCAGGGCACGGCGCAGCCGGCGGTCTACCGCTCGTTGGTGACGGTGCTCAATAACGCCCTGGCGGGTGCGACCCTGACCGTGGAAAGCCCGCAACCGTTGCGCGTGGGCAGCTTGCTCAGCGCCGTGGTGCAGAACGCGCAAACCTTGAACTTCGTGCCGTTGAGCGGCCTCAAGGATCAATTGGCCGTCACCCAGCAACTGTCGACCCAGCAAAGTCGCCAGGGCTCGCTGGACGCGGTGTTCACCGCCCTGCAGAACCTGCCCCGGGGTGACAGTACCTCCACCGAACTGCGGGCTGCGGCGGATCGTTTACTGGCCGCCTTGCCCGACCTGGCACAGGTGAGCAACCCCAAGGTGCTGGCCCAGGTGATCCAGAACAGCGGAGCCTTTCTTGAAGCCAAATTGCTGGCTGGGCAAAACCCGCAAGTGCCGCCGCTGGATATGAAGGGCGCGCTGCTGCGCCTGGTCGCCGACCTACTGCCTGCCTTGCCCGCCAGCACCAACCTGAATGCCATTCTTGCCGCCAACACCCTGGCCCAAGTGCTGCCCAACTTCGTACGCAGCCCGTTGGGCACCCTCGGTCAGGTCGGCGCGCGCCAGGTACCCGCAGGTTTCCCGCTGCCGGAACGGCTGATGGCCAAACTGGAGGGCGAAGGCGACCTGGAAAATCTGCTGCGCCTGGCCGCCGGGGCCATTTCCCGCTTACAGAGCCACCAGCTGTCGAGCCTGGAGCAAACCGGCACCACCGCCGACGGCCGCCTGCAAACCACCTGGCAGTTGGAAATCCCCATGCGCACCCTGCAAGACATCGTGCCATTACAGGTCAAGTTCCAGCGCGAAGAGCCGGCGCCGGACAAGGACCAACCCGAACGCAAGGACAAAAAAGATCCGAAGCAAATGCTCTGGCGCGTCGAACTGGCCTTCGACATGGAGCCTCTGGGGCCGTTGCAGGTCCAGGCGCAACTGACCCAGGGCAAACTGTCCAGCCAGCTGTGGGCAACGCGACCTTTCACCGCCAGCCTGATCGAAAGCCATCTGGGCAATCTGCGCGAACGGCTGGTGACTTCGGGCATCAACGTCGGCGATCTGGATTGCCACCTCGGCACACCGCCGCGCGGGCCAAAAACCGGACTGGAACAACGCTGGGTGGATGAGACCGCATGAAGAACGCCAACCCGCCGCGCCAGGCGATTGCCCTCAAGTACGACGGCCAACAAGCCCCGACCTTGTCCGCCAAGGGCGATGACGCCCTGGCTGAAGCCATCCTCAAGTTGGCGCGGGAAAATGAAGTGCCTATCTATGAGAACGCCGAGCTGGTGAAACTGCTGGCACGCATGGAGTTGGGCGACAGTATTCCGGAAGAGTTGTACCGCACGATTGCCGAAATCATCGCGTTTGCCTGGACCTTGAAAGGCAAGTTCCCGGTGGGCTATGACCCGGATGCGGGGCCGGTGGAGCGGGATGTGACCGAGCGTGGCGACGACTACTGAATAGCCACAGGCATATTCAGGTTCAAATGTGGGAGGCGGCTTGCCCCCGATAAGCGGTGGTTTGAGCTACACAAGTTAGGTAACTGATACTCCGCCATCGGGGGCAAGCCCCCTCCCACATTTGGATTGGGGGTCAATTCAAGACTTCGCTTAGCGGGATGAAATTGACTCGATCACCGATGTCCAGCGTCGTGCCTTCCAACACCTCCACAAACCCCTCCGCCCACGCCGCACTGCGCAGCACGCCGGAGCTCTGGTTGCGGTAGATGATCGCCTTGCCCTGCTCGATGCGCCCGCGCAGATACTCGCGACGATTGCCCGCTTTGGGCCAGGTGAACCCCACCGGCACGTCGAAACGCAACGGCTCCACGTCTGCCACCCCTTGGCGGCGCAGCAAGTACGGGCGGGCCAACAGCGCAAAGGTCACCAGGGTCGAGGCCGGGTTGCCCGGCAGGCCGATCACCGGCACGCCACGGAAATGGCCAAAGGTCAGGGGTTTGCCCGGCTTGATCGCCAGCTTCCATAACGCCAGTTCACCCTCTTCGCGCAGGGCGATACCGAGGAAGTCCGCCTCGCCCACCGACACACCGCCCGTGGACAAAATCAGATCCACCGCGCTCAAGCCTGCCAGTCTGGAACGGGTCTGTTCCAGGTCATCCGGCAGGATGCCAGCGTCTATGACTTCGCAACCCATGCGCTTCAGCCAACTGCACAACACGCGGCGGTTGCTGTTGTAGATCTGGCCCGGACCGAGCGGCAAACCGGGTTCGATCAGTTCATCGCCAGTGGACAACACGGCGACACGCGGGCGGCGGATCACGTCCAGGCGGTCACGGCCCAGGGATGCCGCCAGGCCGAGCTCGATCGGGCCCAGGCGCGTACCGGCCGCGAGCACTAACTCGCCGACGGTGGTTTCCTGGCCCTGGGGGCGAATGTTCTGGTCTGGGCGCAACGGCGCGGTAAAGCTCACGCGCTCATCGGCGTGGACGACGGCGTTTTCCTGCATTTCCACGCAGTCCGCGCCTTCCGGTACCGGCGCCCCGGTGAAGATGCGTGCGCAAGTGCCGGCGGCCAGCGGCTGCGGCGCCTGGCCGGCAAAGATACGCTGGCTGACGGGCAACGGTTCACCGGTCCAATCCGCCAGGCATATGGCGTAACCGTCCATGGCGCTGTTGGGCCAGGGCGGCAGGTCGAGGGTGGAGACCAGGTCCTGCGCCAACACCCGACCATCGCACTCGGCCAGGGGCAGCCGTTGCTGCTCGCGGATGGGCGCGGCGTCGGCCATCGCCAGCAGCTGCTGCAGGGCTTGTTCTACCGGCATCAGGGCGCCGGTCTTGCCGGGCTTACCCACGGGATTCACAGGGTTCGGCGAGCTTCAGGTGCGGCACGAAATTGCACGGGCGATGACGGTTATCCAGTTGTTCGGCGAGGATCCCATCCCAACCGGTGCGCACCGCATTGGTGGAGCCCGGCAGGCAGCACACCAGGGTGCCGTTGGCCAGGCCGGCCAGGGCGCGGGATTGCACGGTGGAGGTGCCGATGTCGGCCACGGAGATCTGGCGGAACAGTTCGCCAAAGCCATCGACCTGTTTGTCGAGCAGGCAGCTGACCGCTTCGGGAGTGCTGTCGCGGCCGGTGAAGCCGGTGCCGCCGGTGATCAACACAACCTGCACCACGTCTTCGGCGATCCAGTGGGCGACCTGGGCGCGGATCTTGTAGAGGTCGTCCTTGAGCAGCACACGCTCGGCCAGGTTGTGGCCGGCGGCAGTGAGGCGGTCGACGAAGACCTGGCCCGAGGTGTCGGTGTCCAGGGTGCGGGTGTCGCTGACGGTCAATACAGCGATATTCAGGGGTACGAAGGGCGCATCGGCCTTGGCTTTCATGGCACGGTCCGGTTGTCGAAGGAACAGCCCGATGTTATATCACAGGCCCCTGTTCAGCTGCCTGCGCGGAACCCACATGCCACCCGATTCAATACCCCTGCCCTGTTCGATCCTGCTGTTGGCCGGTGGCCGCGGCCAGCGCATGGGCGGCCAGGATAAAGGCCTGCTGGACTGGCACGGCCTGCCCTTGATCGCACACTTGCAGCGCCTGGTGCGGCCACTGACCGATGACCTGATCATCTCGTGCAACCGCAACCAGGCGCAGTACGCGCCCTATGCCGACCAGTTGGTGAGCGACGACAGCCCAGACTTCCCCGGCCCGCTGGCCGGTATCCGCGCGGGCCTGGCCGCCGCGCGCCATGAGCACCTGCTGATCCTGCCGTGTGATGTGCCCCATATCGATGCCCGTCTGCTCGCCGACGTGCGTGAAACCGCACAACGCAATCCATTGTTGCCGGTGATGGTGCGCCACGGTGAATTCTGGGAACCCTTGATCTGCATCATCCCCATCGGCCTGCAAACCGAGGTAGAACAAGCCTGGCATGCCGGTGAACGCAGCCCCCGAAAGATCCTCCTGCAATTGGGCGGCGTGGGCCTGGAATGCCCAACCGATGACCCGCGCCTGGCCAACCTGAATACACCAGAGCTGTTGCGCCCAAGGTTTGACGTGTCAGAATGAAGCTTCGCTTAAGGAACTTTGGCGACGTCTCAGACGTCACAAGGTCAGCAATCAAAAAGTATTCTCTCGGAGACAACACCCATGACTCACCGGACCATCGCCGCTCTCATGCTTGCACTGGGCCTCGCTACCCTCGCCGGTTGCGCCTCGCCGACAGTGATCACCCTGAATGACGGTCGCGAAATCCAGGCCGTCGACACCCCGAAATACAACGAAGATTCGGGTTTCTACGAATTCGAACAGCTTGACGGCAAGCGTACCCGCATCAACAAAGATCAGGTTCGCACCGTTAAAGACCTGTAAGTCTTAGCGCTTGCACACAAGGCCCGCCTCGCGCGGGCCTTGTCGTTTCCGGGGGTCACCAGTCGAGGGTGATCCGGCTGCGGAAGCTGCGTTCTTCACCGGTGACGGGGTCGATAAACCGCACGCCCTGGGCCAGCAGCTTGAGGGGATTGGCGTAATCGTCCACGGCATCCTTGATCACGTCCGGGTAGAACGGATCGTTGCAGATACTCGCCCCCAGCGCGGTCATATGCACACGCAACTGGTGCTTCTTGCCGGTCACGGGAAACAGGCCGTAACGCCATAAGTCGCCGTTCTTTTCCCGCACGTCCACGGCTGTTTCGGTGTTGCTGACGCCGGGGCCCTCCTGCATGCGGAAGAAAGGTTCGCCATCCACCAGGCGACTTTTGTGCACTAACGGGAACGTCAGCCCAGGTAAGGCCGGGGCGATGGCTTCGTAGAATTTATCGATCTGGCGCGTGGGAAACAGCTGCTGATAGGCCGAGCGGCTGGCGGGGTTTGCCGAGAACAACACCAGCCCGGCGGTGTGCCGGTCGATACGGTGCAGCGGCACCAGCGCAGGGTTGTCCAGGCGGCGGATCAGGCGGCGCAGCAGGGTTTGCTCGACGTACTCGCCGGCCGGGGTCACGGGCAGGAAGTGCGGTTTGTCCGCCACGACCAAGTGCTCGTCGGCGTACAGGATAGTTTCCTGCACCGGGATCACTTTTTCGTTGGGTACTTCACGGAAGTAATAGATGCACAGGCCTTCCTTGTAGGCCAGGTCCAGGCTGATCGGGCTGCCGTTGACATCCAGCACCCGTCCCCGGGCGATGCGGTCCAGCCAGTGTTCACGACTGATTGCCGCAAAGTGCTCGCACAGGCACTCCAGCACCGTCGCCCACGGGCCAGGTGGCAGGTACAGGGTGCTGGCTTGGTGCTGGGACGCAGAAAAAGCGGATGTAGACATGAAGTGCTCGAAGCCTGGAAAAACAGGCGGGCATTATCCCGCATGAAGCGGGATTGAGCCTAGGGTGGATCTCAGGCCTTGACCAATTCCGCGCGCAGGATCGGCGAAGCACTCGCCGCCTCGGTGAACTCCTTGAGCCAGCGCAGCACGTCCACCGCTTCCCAGCGGCCGGGATCGTAAAGCGCGTACAACAGGCCCTGATAGCCCACCACATCAAGCTGCTTGTGATACCCGGCGCGCTGGAACAACGCCTCGATCTCCGCAAAGCAGGTATTGAAATGCACTTTGTTAAACGGCGTCTTGCCTTCCGTGACCAGGCCGTCGAGGCGCAGCTCGTTCACCGCGTCGCGCACGACATCGGCAGACATGCGATTGACGCTGCTTTTCAGTTGTTCAACATTCACCACGGGCGTTCCCTCTATTCAATCGCTGTACAAACATACAGTAACGTAATATTCGGAAACTCGCCATCGCCTAAACGTCAGCGAAGGAAGGCGACAACCTGATCAGTGTCGAAAGGCCAATCCAGTTCAGCTCCGGTATCTACCCTTCGAAGCACCGGAATCCTTAGGCCGTAGGCGTCGGTCAGGTCTTCGGGGTCGGTGATATCAACCAACTCGACCAGCAACCCGCGCTCGACGAGCGGCATGATTTCGGCTTCGGCAATTTCACAAAGATGGCAACCCAGGGTGCCGAACAACTGGCATTCAGGAAGCATGACAAATGGCCCTGATCAGTAAATAGACGAGCATTCTAAGCCTGACAAAACCCTGTGGCGAGCGGGCTTTCTGTGGCAAACGGGCTTGTTGTGGCGAGCGGGCTTGCCCCGCGTTGGGGCGCGAAGCGGCCCCGGTAGTGCCACCGCGCTCCTTCAGACAGAAATACGGTGCTTGTGTTTTGGGGCCGCTTCGCAGCCCAACGCGGGGCAAGCCCGCTCGCTACAGGTACAGCGTTCACTCTCCGGAAACCCGCCGGCCACAATAAACCCTGACTCAGATCACCATGGCCTATAACTGATTCAGCGATTCTCGCGGCTTTTTGCCCGCTCACCCTGCAACGGAGATGCTTGTGTTCGCCAACCTGCTGATCATTCTGGCCTCATCCCTGGTGGTGATTGCACTGTTTCGCCGGCTGCAGTTGCCACCCGTGCTGGGCTACCTATGCGTGGGCCTGGCCGTGGGGCCCACCGCCCTGGACTGGGTGAATGACAGCGAAGAGCTGCCTGACCTCGCCGAACTGGGCGTAGTGTTCCTGCTGTTTTCCCTGGGCCTGGAGTTTTCCCTGACCAAGATGCTCGCCCTGCGCCGCGTGGTGTTTGGCCTGGGCAGCTTGCAGGTGCTGGGTTGCAGCGTGCTGCTTGGGGGCTTGTTGATGGCCTTTGGTGTGGCGCCGGGCATCGCCTTGTTGCTGGGAGCGGGGCTGACGCTCTCATCCACGGCGATCGTCAGCAAGGAGCTGACCAGCCTCGGCGAAATCTTCAGCAGCCATGGCCAGAACGCGATCGGCGTGTTGCTGTTCCAGGATGTGGTGGCGGTGTTGTTGCTGACGTTGGTACCGGTGTTCGCCGGCAGCAGCGAGCAGGCCTGGTACTGGGCATTGCCGCTGACGCTGGGCAAAACCGTGGTGTTGTTCGTGGGCCTGCTGCTCGCCAGTCGCTGGTTATTGCCGCGCTTGTTTCATGAGGTCGCCGCTTCTCATTCGGCGGAGCTGTTTGTGCTACTGGCGCTGGTGATCGTCTTGCTGACGGCCTGGCTCACCCACTTGCTGGGCCTCTCCCCTGCCCTCGGCGCCTTCCTGGCCGGCATGCTGCTGGGCGAAAGCCATTACCGCCATCAGATCGAAGCGGATATCCGGCCCTTTCGCGACATCCTGCTGGGGCTGTTTTTCGTCAGCATCGGCATGCTTATCGACCTGCAGTTGTTCGTCAGCCACAGCCTGTTGATCCTCGGCATGACCCTCGCGCTGATGCTGATCAAAGGGTGTGTGGTGGCTGCGTTGGTCAAGCTGCGCGGCAGCGACAGTGAAACCGCCTGGCGCAGCGGCCTGGCACTGGCCCAGGGCGGTGAGTTCTGTTTTGCGCTGATGGCGCAGATGCAGCAGAGCCGGTTGGTCCCCGATGAATTCAACGGTTTGCTGCTCGCCGCCACGTTCTGTTCGATGCTGTTGACCCCACTGCTGCTGCGCGCCGCGCCGGCGATTGCCCTGCGCCTGCACCGCAAGCCCAACCAACAGGTGCAATTGGAACAGATCACCGCCCTCAACGCTCAATTACAAGGGCATGCGGTCATCTGCGGCTATGGCCGGGTCGGGCAATCCATCGGGCGCTTTCTGCGCAATGAGCAACAGGCGTTTATCGCCCTCGATGACGACCCGGAACGGGTGCAGGAAGCCGCCACCGAAGACAGCAGCGTGCATTACGGCGACTGCCGTCGCGGTGCCCTACTCAGTGCGGTGGGCCTGGAACGGGCGCGCCTGGTGGTGATTGCCGTGGACAACAGTGATGTCGCCCTGGCGGTGCTCAAGGAAGCACGCCATATCAACCCCGACGTGCCGATCCTGGTGCGCACCCGCGATGACAGCCAGTGGGCTGAATTGAAAGCCGCGGGCGCCAGCGAAGTGGTGCCCGAGCTGCTGGAGTCGAGCCTGATGCTCGCCTCGCACGCCTTGATTCTGCTGGGCCTGCCGGACCAACAGGTGCAGGCGCGGGTCGATGAAGTACGGCATAACCGCTATCGCCTGCTGCACGGTTTTTACACACACCCGAACACCGACGAAGAGGCGCCGATCAGTCCTGACTGACCGCACCGATCTTGTGGATCGACAGGTCTGCGCCGTAATACTCCTCTTCCTGGCTCAGGCGCAGCCCGTGCACGCGCTTGATCACGCCGTACACCAGCAGGCCGCCGCCGAACGCCACGGCCACACCAAGCCCCGTGCCGATCAATTGGCTGATCAGGCTGACGCCGCCCAATCCCCCCAGCGCCGTCTGGCCAAAGATGCCGCACGCAATCCCGCCCCATACCCCGCACAGGCCATGCAGTGGCCATACACCCAGTACGTCGTCGATCTTCCAGCGATCCTGGGCGGCGATAAAGCACCACACAAACAGCCCGCCCGCGACCACACCGGTGACCAGCGCGCCCACCGGGTGCATCAGGTCGGAACCGGCGCAGATCGCCACCAGACCGGCCAACGGACCGTTGTGCAGAAAGCCGGGGTCATTGCGGCCGATCACCAGGGCGGCAACGGTGCCACCCACCATGGCCATCAGCGAGTTGACCGCCACCAGGCCGCTGACACCGTCGAGGGTTTGCGCGCTCATCACGTTAAAGCCGAACCAGCCGACGATCAAAATCCACGAGCCCAGGGCCAGGAACGGAATACTCGACGGCGCGAATGCCACCAGGCGCCCTTCGCGGTAGCGCCCATTGCGTGGGCCCAGCAGCAACACCGCCGCCAGCGCCAGCCAACCGCCCATGGCATGCACCACCACGGAGCCGGCAAAATCATGGAAGCTGGCGCCGAACGTCTTGAGCAGCCAGGCCTGCAGGCCGAAATTGCCGTTCCACACCATGCCTTCGAAAAACGGATAGATAAACGCTACGATCAGCGCGGTGGCGCACAACTGCGGAGCGAACTTTGCACGCTCCGCAATACCGCCGGAGATGATCGCCGGGATCGCTGCTGCAAACGTCAACAGGAAGAAGAACTTCACCAGGCCGTAACCATGATCGGCGCTGATCACGGCCGCCGGTTGCATGAAGCTCACACCATAGGAAATCCAATAGCCTATAAAGAAATAGGCCAGGGTGGAGATGGCGAAGTCGCTGAGGATCTTCGACAGGGCGTTGACCTGGTTTTTCTGGCGCACCGTCCCGACTTCCAGAAACGCGAAGCCGGCGTGCATGGCCAGGACCATGACCGCACCGATCAGGATAAACAGGGTATTGGAGCTGTGGACCAAGGTGTCCACCGCACTTTGCAAATTTTCCATGGAGGTTGGCAGGCCTGCGTTAAAGGCAAAAAGCACCAAAGCGGTTCAAGCCAGGGGTTGCGCGCACTAAATTGGCACCACCGGCACCGCCCCTCTTCAGAGGGCGTGAACCGCTTTAGCGCAGCGTTCAACACAACAGGCCGTAGCCGACAGGGTTTTTCCGCGAGTTTCAGTTATTTAGGGTAAGGTTTTTCGAGACTTGAGCCCCGACCGCCCGGATTCAGCGCAAACCCAGGGGCGTGCGCACCAAGGCAAAGCAAAAGCTGTACCACACAATTGCACTGAACCTTCACCGATACCGGTGACTCGAAACCACACGTACAGATCAGCCAATCACGGAGATAACCATGGCCAGAAGAACTGCAAAGACTGCTCAAGAAATACTGATGGCGGATTTTCAAACCCTGGTGACTGACACCGAAAGGTTGCTGGACGACACCAAGGTGCTTGCGGGCGACCAGGCCGATGAGCTGCGTGCCAAGATTCATGACACGCTGTTGCAGGCCCGCGAAACCCTCAAGCAAACCGAAGACTCGCTGCGCGAACGCGGCCAGGCGGCAGTTACCGCGACCGAAGATTACGTGCAGGCCAACCCTTGGCAGTCGGTAGGCATTGCCGCCGGCGTGGGCTTTCTGATCGGCCTGCTGGCCACAAGGCGCTAATCATGTCTATCGGCGAAACTGGCTCGTCCACTGGTACTACCTCGAGGCGACTGGGCGCGGCCGTTCTTGGCTTGCTGCACAGCCACGTCGAACTGTTTGGCATCGAATTGCAGGAGCAGAAGGCCCGCACCGTCAGCCTGCTGCTGTTTGCCGGCCTGGCGCTGGTGTTTGCCCTGTTGTTGCTGGTGGGATTATCGACATTGGTGATGATCCTGGTGTGGGACACCGGCTACCGCTTGACCGGCATCATTTGCCTCTGTGTGTTCTATACCCTGGCCGCCGCCTTCTGCGGGGTGCGCTTGAAAGCGGCAGTGTTCGATGAGTCCACGCCGTTCCACGCCACCCTCGAAGAGCTGGCCAATGATCGGGAGCGCCTGTTGCCATGAGCTCGAATGAAATCCAGCAAACCTCCCGCCGGGAAATGCGCAAGGCATTGATCCGCCTGCGCATGGAGATGCACCGCCAGGAGATTCGCCACGAGTCCCAGCAATTGATGGTGCCGCTGAACAAGGTGCGCAACATGGGCCAAAGCTTTCAGGGCGGCCTGGGCATCAAGCACGCGCCCCTGTGGGGCGTGGCCGCTGTAACGCTGATCGGTTTCTTCACCGGTAAGGGCGCCAAGGGCGGCGGGATCAGCAGTGTGACGCGCCTGGTTCGGCTCGGTGCCGGATTAATCCCGCTGATCAAACTGGCCATGCAGGGCAATTCTCGCAAAGGTTGAGCCTGCTGGCTGCATTCTTGCTAACAGAATCGGCCCGGTCCTCGTTTTCGAGGGCCGGGCCTTTTTTCGCCACCTCTCTTAAGGAGGCCCCGTGATCGACGGGCAACCGCTCGCCTGTTTCCAGCCGTTTATCGACACCGCCACCGGTCGTATTGCTGGCGTCGAAGCCTTGGGCCGTCTACGCCAGGCTGACGGCTGCTTGCAGTCCGTGGGCCCGTTGTTCGCCGACCCGCGCACCCCGGGCGCCACCTTGCGCCGTCTCGACCGGCAGATCCGCGACAATGCCTTGAGCCGCCTGCATGAAGCCCCCGAAGACTGGTTCCTCAGCCTGAATATCTCGCCGCGCTGGATCAACCAACTGCGCCCGGGCCAGGCGCTGCCAAGCCTCAAACAGATCCACGCCCATGGCGTCGATCCGCAGCGCATCGTGTTCGAGATCACCGAATTGGGCGGTGACATCCAGCGCCTGGCCGAGGTGGTGGCACGCTATCGCCAGGCCGGTGCACGCATCGCCATCGATGATTTCGGCGCCGGCTACTCACAGCTTGACCGGGTGTTGGCGTTGCAGCCGGATATTCTCAAGCTGGACATGCGCCTGTTCCAGGAAGCGGCACGGGGCGGACCGAGCAGTGAGGTGGTGCGGGCATTGGCGCAAATGGCGGAAAAAACCGGCTGCTGGATCATTGCCGAGGGCGTGGAAACCGAAGCGCAACTGAGCTTCGCCCTGGAGTGCGGTTCGCGCTATGTGCAGGGCTATCTGTTTGCCCAGGCACAGTTGGACTGGTTCGCCACCGATGCATTCGTGCCGCGTTTTGACCAACTGCGCGCGGCGTATGTCCAGCAGAAGCTGGCCGAACGCGGACGCATCATGCTACTGCGCCAGCAATTGGCCGAACTGATGAAGATCCTGCAAACCTGGGCACAGGCTCAAGCCCCGCTGGATCACTTGCCCCAACTGCCGGCTTTCCCCTGGCTGCTGCGCTTTTACCAGTGCGACCGACATGGCACCCAGTTAACCCCCAACTTCGAATGGCGCCAGGACGCCTGGCAGGCCGACAGCCGCTACCTGGGCCACAACTGGTCCTGGCGGCCGTACTTCTATCACCTGCTGGCCGAAGGGTGGGAGGAGCGTCGTCTGACCTTATCTTCGACCTACCGTGACGCAACCACCAACCAGTACTGCCTCACCGCCGGACAATTCTTCGATAACGGTCAGCGCTTGCTGTTAATCGATATCGACGCGGCAGGCCTGTAGATTTTCGCTTGCCCCGTCAGGGCGGAACCGGGAAGCTGGGAGGGTCATTCACCGTACGGAGAGTACCCGCCTTGGATTGGCCCACCCTGCTTACCCGCGAACGCCTTGGAAAACCCCTGCACAGCCCGGAAGAACTCGGCCGCAGCCCGTTTCACAAAGACCATGACCGCATTATCTTCTCCGGCGCGTTTCGCCGCCTGGGCCGCAAGACCCAAGTGCACCCGGTGTCCAGCAACGACCATATCCATACACGCCTGACTCACTCCCTGGAAGTCAGCTGCGTAGGCCGTTCCCTCGGCATGCGCGTGGGCGAAACCCTGCGCAGCGCCCTGCCCGACTGGTGCGACCCGAGCGACCTGGGCATGGTGGTGCAATCGGCCTGCCTGGCCCATGACATCGGCAACCCACCGTTCGGGCATTCCGGCGAAGACGCCATCCGCCACTGGTTCCAGCAGGCAGCGGGGCGCGGCTGGCTGGACGACATGAGCTCCGCCGAGCGTAATGATTTCCTCAACTTCGAAGGCAATGCCCAAGGGTTCCGGGTACTGACCCAGCTGGAATACCACCAGTTCGACGGCGGCACGCGCCTGACCTACGCGACCTTGGGCACGTACCTCAAGTACCCCTGGACCGCCCGCCACGCCGACTCCCTGGGTTACAAGAAACATAAGTTCGGCTGCTACCAGAGCGAGCTGCCGATCCTCGAACAAATCGCCAGCAAGCTCGGCCTGCCGCAACTCGAGGAACAACGCTGGGCTCGCCACCCACTGGTCTATCTGATGGAGGCAGCGGACGACATCTGCTACGCCCTGATCGACCTGGAAGACGGCCTGGAAATGGACCTGCTGCAGTACGCCGAAGTCGAGTCACTGCTGCTCGACCTGGTGGGCGACGACCTGCCGCAGACTTACCGGCAACTGGGCTCCCAGGACTCACGCCGACGCAAGCTGGCAATCCTGCGCGGCAAGGCCATCGAGCACTTGACCAACGCAGCGGCGCGAGCCTTCGTCGAACAACAGGATGCCTTGCTTGCCGGCACCCTGCCCGGCGACCTGGTGGAACACATGCACGGCCCCGCCAAACGCTGCGTGCTGGACGCCAAGGACATGGCGCGCAAGAAGATCTTCCAGGACAAGCGCAAGACCTTGCACGAGATCGGCGCCTACACCACCCTGGAAATTCTGCTGAACGCCTTTTGCGGCGCGGCCCTGGAGCAGCACGGCGGGCGCACGCCGTCGTTCAAGAACCGGCGCATTCTCGACCTGCTGGGCAACAACGCGCCCGACCCTGCCTGGCCGTTGCACAAGTCGTTCCTGCGGATGATCGACTTTATCGCCGGCATGACCGACAGCTATGCCACCGAGATGGCACGGGAGATGACCGGGCGCTCCAGCCCCCAATAACCACACTGATCATGCCGCCTGTTCACTGAACAGAATCTGCCTACGATGGGAACAGAGCGGCCTGATCGAATTCGCACAAGCACCCGAAGAATAATCGCGCACGCTCCGGGCAGGTCTGGTGAACAGTTCCTACGTGCCCCCTATCGACGCTTGACTCACCGTGTGCCTTCTATGCCCAGTTACCCCCTTCGGATCCTGTTGGTGGAGGACCATCCCTTTCAACTGCTGGCCACCCAGTGCCTGCTGAGAAGCTTCGGCTTCGAGCACCTGGCCCCGGCCGAAAACGCCGAGCAGGCAATCCGCTTGATGACCGAGGCCGACGCGCCCTTCGACATCATCCTGTGTGACCAGTGCCTACCCGACCTGCCTGGGCTTGAATTGATTGAAATCGCCAGTCGCCAACGGTTTATCAAGGCCGCCATCTTGCTCAGCGGACTTCCCGAGGCAGAACTTTCAGCATTGCAAAGCCAAGCCCTCAAACGTGGCCTGCCGTTGCTCGGTTATTTGCCAAAGCCGTTGAATAAAGATGAGCTTGCCCGTTTGACCCATACATTACTCACGTTATAAACGTAGGACTTTAAACAAATCGACCGTTCGGAAAATTCGCGCGCAACTACCGTAAAGTCCTTGTCATGACAGTTCAGCCCACGCCCCTGCGGAACGCTGCGCCCTCGCGTTGCAGCGCCTTAAGGATCGGTAGGCTTTTACCTTTTTTAATGTAGGAACTTTCCTGTTTTATACCTGTTGCCACTCAAGTTCATGCTTACCCATCGGCTTCTGAGCTAATGTGCCCGCTTTATTTGTACTTGCATGGAATATGATCATGAACACAGTTTTTATTATTGACGACCATCCCGTTATAAGACTTGCCATACGAATGTTGTTGGAGCACGAAGAGAACTTCAAAGTAGTCGGTGAAACCGATAACGGATGCGACGCCATACAAATGGTCCGCGAATGCATGCCGGACCTGATCATCCTGGACATCAGCATTCCAAAACTCGATGGCCTGGAAGTGCTGTGCCGATTCAACGCCATGAACGCCTCGATGAAAACCCTGGTTCTGACGGCTCAATCCCCCACCCTGTTCGCCACGCGTTGCATGCGTTCGGGGGCCGATGGCTACGTGTGCAAGGAAGGCGACCTGAGCGAGCTGATGAGCGCCATCCGCGCCGTACTGTCCGGTTACAACTACTTCCCCAGCCAGGCCTTGACCCCCGGCGATGAGAGCGGCAAGGAACTTGAACTGTTCAAGGCCGTTAACGATCGTGAGTTGATGGTATTGCAACTTTTTGCACAAGGCCGCACCAACAAGGAAATCGCCAAAGGTATGTTCCTGAGTAACAAAACAGTAAGTACATATAAAAAGAGGCTGATGCAAAAACTTCAAGCCAAATCCTTGGTAGAACTTATCGAGATGGCAAAACGAAACGCGCTAGTGTGAGAAAGCGGATGCCCAGGCGTATAAAGGACTATTTGATTATATTGAGTGCCGGTTTGTGCTTCAGCACCGCTGTGCCTGCAACCCCACCAGCGAGCCCGGAGCATTTCAACCTATTGAGTCGCGCGAGCTCCGTACAGTTGGAACCCCACCTGAACAAGGCCCAGCGCCAATGGCTCCAGAACAAACGTGAACTGGTACTGGGCGCGGCGTTTCCTGACTACCCGCCTTTTGACCTCACCTCCAGCGGGCGTGACTATGAAGGACTCACCGCCGACTATGCCGGCCTGCTGGCAATGGCGCTGGCCGTGCCGGTAAAGGTGTTGCGCTACCCCTCCCGAGAGGCCGCCATTCGAGCCCTCGAAGCGGGGGATATCGATTTACTGGGCTCATCCAACAGCTTTGAAGCGGCAAACCCCAAGCTGACCCTGTCGGCGCCGTATGCCGTGGACCGGCCGGTCCTGGTGACCCGCGAAGGCGAAACCCGCAGCCTGAGTGATGGGCTGGCCGGCATGCGCCTGGCACTGGTCTATCACTACCTGCCGCTGCACGAGGTGGAAAAGCTGTACCCCAAGGCAATCATCCGTGCCTACCCTTCTTATCAAAACGCCTTGAATGCAGTGGCTTTCGACCAGGCAGACGTATTTCTCGGCGATACCATTTCCACCCACTACATGATCAACAAGGGCTACCTGAAGAATATTCGCATGGCGAACTTCGGCAAACATGAAGCCTATGGATTCAGCTTTGCAATGCCCGAGGAACAGCAAACGCTGTTGAGCATTGTCGACGCCGTACTGAGGGCCGTACCCACCTCCGAACGGGAAACGATCGCCAAGCGCTGGAGTGCCGGCAGCGACATCCTGTTGACCGACCAAAAGCTGCAACTGACCTTTCGCGAAGAACGTTGGCTGAGAGAAAACCCGGTAGTCAAAGTGATTGTGAACCCCACCTTTGCGCCGCTGACATTCTTCGACACCGATGGCAATTTTCGCGGCGTTACTGCCGACTTGCTGGAACTGATTCGCCTGCGCACCGGGCTGCGCTTCGAGATCCAGCGCGGGCGCGATGTGAACACGATGATCGAGCATGTAGAAACCGGCAAGGCGGACATCATCGGAGCCATCATCCCAAGCGTCGAGCGAGAAGCCCAACTGAACTTCAGTCGTCCGTACCTGGAAAACTCCTACGTGATGCTGACGCGCAAGGACGGCCAGGCACCCACAGGCCTGGAGGAAATGGAGGGCAAGCGCCTGGCGGTCACACAAGGCAGTCCGCTGAAAAAATTCCTGCGTGAGCACTTCCCAAAGATTCAGCTGGTAGAAACCGGCGACACGTTCAAGTCAGCCGAACTGCTGGTACAAGGCAATGTAGAAGGCGCGGTGAATACCCTGGTGGTCGCCAATTACTTCCTGTCCTCGCAGATGCTCCAGGACAAGCTTCAAATCAGCTTCAGCATCGGCACGATGCCGGCCACCTTCGGGCTGGCGACATCACGCAGCGCCACCGAACTCAGCTCGATTCTCGACAAGGCTTTGCTCAGCATCGCGCCGGATGAACTGGGAGTGATCAACAGTCGTTGGCGCGGCTATACCGCCGACTCAGACAGCTACTGGCGTGACTATCACCAACTGATTGCGCGCATCGTCATCGGGACCGGGCTGCTGCTACTGGTTTCCCTGAGCTGGAATGCGTACATGCGCCGCCAGATCAAGCACCGAAAAATGGCCGAGCGCGCCCTCAATGACCAGTTCGAGTTCATGCGCGCCCTGGTCAATGAAACCCCGCACCCGATCTACGTACGTGATAACAAGGGGCTGCTGCAGACCTGCAACGATAGTTACTTGCAGACGTTCGACGTCAAGCGCGAAGACGTGATAGGTAAAAGCGCGGTCCAGATCAGCACAGCCCTTGCAGTAGAGGCGGCGCAGTACCATGCCGACTATCAGCGCGTGGTGGCCGAAGGCAACCCGCTGATCCTGGACCGCACCCTGCATATCCGCGGAAAAAAACTGACGATCTACCACTGGATCCTGCCGTACCGCGACTCCGTCGGCGAAGTTCAGGGCATCATCGGTGGCTGGATCGACATCAGTGAGAGACGCCAGCTGTTCGACGAACTTCGCACCGCCAAGGAGCGAGCCGACGAAGCCAATCGGGCCAAGAGCACGTTCCTCGCCACCATGAGCCACGAAATCCGCACGCCGATGAACGCGGTGATCGGCATGCTGGAGCTGACACTCAAGCGAGCGGACCAGGGCCACCTCGACCGCCCGGCCATCGAAGTCGCCTACAACTCGGCCAAGGATCTGCTGGAGCTGATCGGCGACATCCTGGACATTGCGCGCATTGAATCCGGTCGCCTCAGCCTGGCACCGGAACGGGTCAACCTGAGGGAGGTAATCGAGTCGGTGGTGCGTGTCTTCGACGGTCTGGCCCGCCAGAAGACCCTTAGCCTGTTGCTGGAGTTCACGCCTGATCTTGAACACACCGAAGTCCTGATCGACCCGCTGCGTTTCAAGCAGGTGCTGTCCAACCTGATCAGCAATGCCATCAAATTCACCGAACGTGGCCAGGTAAAAATCAAGGTGGAAGTATCAGCCACTGAACTGGCGCAACAGGTCGAGATGAAACTGGTGGTGGAGGACACCGGTATCGGTATCAGCCGGGACGACCAGATGCGCCTGTTCGAACCCTTTGCGCAGGCAGACAACTCAGGCCAGTTGGCCAGGAGCGGTGCGGGCCTTGGGCTGGTGATCTGTCGCAGCCTGTGCGCGATGATGGGCGGGCAACTGAGCCTGAGCAGCGTGCCCATGGTAGGCACCCAAGTGCATGTGAGCCTGAAGATGAATCGCCTGCCGGCGCTGCAGATGGTAGACGAACTCAAGCCCGCCGCAACCACGAACGTGCCTGTGCTGAATGTGCTGGTGGTGGACGATCATCCGGCGAATCGCCTGTTGATGTGCCAGCAGCTCGGCTACCTGGGCCATCAGTACACCGCCGCCCAGAACGGCGCCGCCGGCTTCCAGGCCTGGCGTCAGGAGCACTTCGACCTGGTGATCGCCGATTGCAACATGCCGATCATGAATGGCTACGAGTTGAGCCGCTCGATCCGCGAATACGAGCAGCGCGAACAACTGACGCCTTGCGTGGTACTGGGTTTTACTGCCAATGCCCAGCCCGAAGAGAAACAACGCTGCGCACAGGCGGGCATGAATGACTGCCTGTTCAAACCCATCAACCTTACGGCGCTGGAGCGGCAACTGGCAAAGATCAGTCCTCAACCCACCGGTCTGATCCTGGACATCGGCAACTTCGACGCCCTTACCGGTGGCGACCCGCGCATGAGCCGCCTATTACTGGAAGAATTACTGAACAGCAGTCGCCAGGATCGCCAGGAGTTGGTCGCACTGATGGCTGCACAGGCCTGCGCCGAGGGCATCATCGAGCAGGCTCACAAGATCAAGGGCGCTGCGCGCATCGTTCAAGCCTGTGCGCTGGCCTCGCAGTGCGAAGCCCTCGAACAGGCGTGTGCGCGGGGCGATGAGCGGCCCCTGATCGAAGCGGGTATAAAGTCCCTGGAGAAGCTGATGCTGGAGCTGGAGAGAATGCTCCAAGTGCGGCTTAACGAGTTGGATAGCCAATAAGGGGCGGGCCGCGCCCCCTATTTGATCAGCAGTCGGTCAAGCGCAAGAAAATCGCCGCCAGTTGTTCGATACCCGCCTGATCCTGCGGGGTAAAGCGGGCCAACGACGGGCTATCGAGGTCAAGGACACCAATCAATTTGCCATCCTTGACCAGTGGCACCACCAGTTCGCTGTTGGACGCGCTGTCACACGCGATATGCCCGGGAAACGCGTGTACATCTTCTACCCGCTGGGTTTGCCGCGAGGCCGCGGCCGCCCCGCACACCCCACGGCCAAACGGAATACGCACACAGGCAATCTGCCCCTGGAACGGGCCAAGCACCAGCTCTTCATTACGGTTGAGGTAAAAGCCGGCCCAGTTCAGGTCATCCAACTGGCTAAACAGGAAAGCGGAAAACTGCGCACTGTTGGCGATGAAATCACGCTCATCGGCCAGCAGCGACTCCAACTGGGCACACAGCATGGCATAGCCGTCGAGGCCAGTGCTGGCTTGTCGTAAATCGATCATGGTTGACGCTCCAGCAATTTGAGGCCCACCCAGTAACGGGCGAATTGATACGCGCAACGACCGTTGCGGTTGCCACGCCCGGTGGCCCAGCGCACGGCGAGGATATCGAGGGCCTCATCGCGCTGCCACTGCAAACCCGCCTTGTTCGCCAGTTCACCGATCCAGTGCTCGACCACATCGAGGAAATGTTCCTGAGTGAACGGGTAGAACGACAGCCACAAGCCAAAGCGGTCGGACAAGGCAATCTTGTCTTCCACCGCCTCGCTTGGGTGCAGTTCACCGTCCACACGCTTCCAGTTATCGTTGTCGCTCTGGTTTTCCGGCACCAGATGGCGGCGGTTGGACGTGGCATACAGCAGCACGTTTTCGGGGGCCTGTTCCAGGGAGCCATCGAGCACGCTCTTGAGCACGCGGTAGTCACCTTCGCCAGCTTCGAACGACAGGTCGTCGCAGAACAGGATGAAACGTTGCGGTAACTTGAGCAGTTGCTCAACCACACGCGGCAAATCGGCCAAGTGGTCACGCTCGATTTCGATCAGGCGCAAACCGGCCTTGGCATGTTGCGCGAGCAAAGCGCGCACCATGGACGATTTACCGGTGCCCCGCGACCCCCACAGCAACGCATGGTTGGCAGGCAGGCCATCAAGAAACTGTTGGGTGTTGCGCGCCAGTGTTTCACGTTGCTTGTCCACGCCAATCAGATCGGACAGGCGCATGTCCAGGCTCACGTCCAGCGGCAACAGGAAGCCACTACGGCCCTCGCGCTGCCAACGGGCGGCCAGGCACTGGTCCCAGTCGATGGCTTGGCGTGGCGCGGGCAACAGGGGTTCCAGGCGAGCGAGTACTGCATCGGCTCGCTCTAGAAAGGCACTCAATCGAGAATCCACAATTATTCCTCTGGCAAGTTCTTGCAAAAGATGGCGTATTGGCAACCCTGCGACAGACCGCTTGGGGCTGCGTAAAAAACGATTCATGCCGGGCAAGCCTGAGCTTGTGGATGTTCAGCTATGCTTGCCGGGCGAAGGGAAACGTGAAGTGGTTCAACACTCAATGGATATCAAGTTCGCCCACCGCTTGTCTTATAAACAAGCCCGATTGACTGTGCTGGTCGGTTTCGTCTTGGGAACCTTGCTCAGCCTGATCCAAATCGGCATTGATTATGCCAGCGAAGACGCCTCCATCAACCGCGAAATACGTTCGCTGATCGAAATCAGCCATAATCCTACGTCACGTATCGCCTACAACATCGATGCCGAACTGGCCCAGGAACTGACGCTGGGCCTGCTCCATTCCCCCGCCATCATTCGCGCGCAGTTGATCGACAACAACGGCGTGGTGCTGGCCGATGTCGACCGACCACGCCAGGAAAGCACCTACCGGCCCATCAGTGACTTCATGTTTGGCGCCAACCGCCAGTTCGAAGACCAGTTGTTCCTGAGTCACATGCCCAACGAGTCACTTGGCGTACTGCGCCTGGATGTCGACACCTACGCCTTTGGTAGCCGGTTCCTACGCCGCGCCGAGATCACCCTGCTCAACGGGTTCACACGCAGCCTGCTGCTGAGCGGGATTTTGCTGGGCCTGTTCTACATGATGCTGACCCAGCCGCTGGTGCGCATTATTCGTGAGCTGAGCACACGCAAGCAGGCGCGCCTGGACTGCCCGCCAGGGCATGAGCACGACGAAATCGGTGTGCTGGTGAACGTCGCCAACCAGCAATTCGAAAACATGGAAACCGAAATCCAACAGCGCCGCCACGCCGAAGACCGGCTGACTGAATACCTGGGGCAACTGGAAGACATCGTTTCCGCGCGCACCCTTGAACTCAAGGCCAGCAACCAGCGACTGACTCAGTCCAACGATGAGCTGGAAGCGGCGAAGATGAATGCATTGGGCATGGCCCAGGCCCGGGCGGCCTTCCTGGCGAACATGAGTCACGAAATCCGCACCCCGCTCAACGGCCTGCTGGGCATGATCGCACTGTCGCTGGACAGTCCGTTGAACGCCGAGCAGCGCCAGCAACTGTCTATCGCCCATGACTCCGGCAAAGTGCTGGTGGAGTTACTCAACGATATTCTCGACCTGTCCAAGTTCGACGCCGGCCAGTTGGAGCTGGAACGCATCCCGTTCGACCTGGGGGCGCTGGTGGAAGACACCGCCAACCTGTTGTCGCAGAACGCCGCCCCGAGCGTGGAACTGAGTTGCCTGATCGACCCGCAGTTCCCGGCCCAGGTGCTGGGTGATCCGACCCGTGTGCGGCAGATTGTCAGCAACTTACTCTCCAACGCCTTGAAGTTCACACGCTTTGGTCGCGTTGATGTGCGCCTGCGCACTCACGACGGCGGGGTGCGCATTGAAGTCTGCGATACCGGCATCGGCATTGCGCAGGAAGCGCAGGTGAAAATTTTCCAACCGTTCACCCAGGCCGGTGCCGGTATCACTCGCCAGTTTGGCGGGACAGGCCTGGGCCTGGCGCTGACGCACAACCTGTGCGAAGCGATGAAGGGACGTTTGAGTATCAGCTCGGAAGTGGGCTTTGGCAGCCAGTTCTGCGCAGACCTGCCACTGCCTGCCCATTTGCCCGCCGTACAGCCACCGCCGCTCAAAGGTGAGGTTATCGCCATCACCAACGCCGGCAGCGGCCTGACAGAGTTGCTCACAACCCTGCTGCCCAGTTGGGGACTGGCCCCCCGTTGTTTCACCATGGAAGACGACTTGAGCGGGCAAACGCCTGACTTGCTGATTACCGACTGCCCGGAATGCCTGTTCCGCATACGACCGGGCATTACCGCGCCCATCCTGCTGGTGACCGCCTACGGCAATTTCATGCCCAGCGAAGAAGTCGCGGCGCTGGTGCCGCTGCACCAACAAGCGCGCCCCTTGAGCCGTAACGCGCTGTACCAGATCCTGCAACGCAACTTACGCACCGACGCGCACCTGGTGCTTGACCCCGTCCAACTGGATGCCGCGCCGCTCGCACATCGGGCGCGCATCCTGCTGGTGGAGGACAACCCGGTCAACCAACTGGTAGCCAAGGGTATGCTCAGCAAGCTGGGCTGCGAAGTGATCGTGGCCGCCCATGGTGGCGAAGCACTCACGTTTCTTGAAGAGCAGCGCTTCGATATGGTGCTGATGGACTGCAACATGCCGGTGATGGACGGCTATGAGGCCAGCCGGCAGATTCGTCGCAGCGGGCGCTGGCCGGACCTGCCGATTGTCGCGTTGACCGCCAACGCCCTGTCCGAAGAACGCGAGCGCTGCCGTGCGGCGGGCATGAATGACTATCTGGCCAAACCGTTCCGCCGTGAAGAACTCAACGCGCTGCTGGACTTGTGGGTGCCGGGGACGACAAGTCTTTAAGCTGCGCAAGCAACTGGTCGAGGCCATCGCGCAAGGCATCGGCCTGATTCAGGTCGATGCCGCGATCACACAACAAGCGGGTCTTCAGGCTATGGGCCTGGTCCCGCAGTTGCAAACCGGCCTCGCTCAGGCTCAAGTGCACTTCCCGCTCATCCCTGGCACTGCGCCGGCGCGTCACTAACTCAAGCTGCTCAAGACGCTTGAGCAGCGGCGTCAGCGTGCCCGAGTCGAGCATCAGGCGTTGACCCAGGGCCTTGACCGTCGGCTGCAGCGCAGGCGTGGCGTGCCACTCCCACAACACCAGCATCACCACATATTGCGGGTAGGTCAGACCCAACTGGTCGAGCATCGGCTTATAAGCGCGGGTGACAGCGCGTGACGCAGCGTAGAGTTTGAAACACAGCTGGTTGTCCAGGGCCAGGGACACGGTGGGCAGGTCGGTCATTTGAGCAAGGCTTCGATCTCTTGGGTCAAGTCCTGCGGCTTGGTGGTAGGACCGAAGCGCTTAACCACCTGGCCGTCGCGGCCGATGAGGAACTTGGTGAAATTCCACTTGATGCCCTTGGACCCCAGCAGGCCCGGCGCCTGTTTTTTCAGTTGCACAAACAGTGGATGGGCATCGCTGCCATTGACGTCGATCTTCTTGAACAACGGGAAGCTGACACCGAAATTCAGCTCGCAGAATTCGGAAATCGCACCTTCGTCGCCGGGCTCCTGCTTGCCGAACTGGTTGCAAGGAAAGCCCAGCACCACCAGGCCCTGGTCCTTGTACTGCTGCCAGAGTTGCTCCAGGCCCTTGTACTGCGGGGTGAAGCCGCATTTGCTGGCGGTGTTGACCACCAGGACAGCCTTGCCGGCGAAATCGGCCAAGGTCTTTTGCTCCCCCTTGATGGTGGTGCACGGGATGCTCAGCAGGTTGTTGCTCATGGCAGTGCCTCGATAAAGGGGAAGAAGGTGAAACATAGTAGGCAATTCAATTGTGTGCAATTTAATTGACCGGACTGATGGCATCCCATCAACACTTTGTAGGAGCGAGCTTGCTCGCGAAAAACTCAAGGACACCGCGCTGAACCAGAATGGCCGCGTAATCGCTGACGACTTTCGCGAGCGCTCCTACAGAGTCCCGACGCCCTTCAAGTTAACGAGGAACAAGGTCCAGGCACACCGAGTTGATGCAATAACGCAGCCCCGTCGGCGGCGGACCGTCCGGGAACACATGCCCAAGGTGCGCATCGCATTTGGCGCAGGTGACTTCGGTGCGGATCATGCCGTGGCTGACGTCACGGATCTCGATCATTGCGCTGTCGGCGATCGGCGCGTAGAAACTCGGCCAGCCGCAGCCGGAATCAAACTTGGTGGTCGAATCGAACAACGGCTCATTGCAGCAGATGCAGTGATATACGCCGTCGGTCTTGGTCCCATTGTACTTACCGCTGAAAGGACGCTCGGTGCCCTTGAGGCGGCACACGTTGTACTGCTCTGGATCGAGCATTGCCTCCCATTCTTCAACGGTTCTCTGCAACTTTTCCATCGGTACACCTCGGCAACTGAAAAAGCCTGATCTGTATCTTTTCCATGGATCAGGCGGCACGTATGATTGCGCCTCTTCAAAACGCCAGTCTGGCACCCGCGCTACCGGCATTCAAACGTATTTATGGGTGCGGGCCTTGCAGCATTCACAGTACGGTAGTGCCCATACCGTCTGGATCGTTCATTTTCAGGATCACATCGCCATGCAGGTCAGCAAATCGAACAAGCTCGCCAACGTCTGCTACGACATTCGCGGCCCAGTGCTCAAGCACGCCAAGCGCCTGGAAGAGGAAGGCCATCGCATCCTCAAGCTGAACATTGGCAACCCGGCGCCCTTTGGTTTCGAAGCGCCGGATGAAATCCTCCAGGATGTGATCCGCAACCTGCCAACGGCCCAGGGCTACAGCGACTCCAAAGGCCTGTTCAGCGCGCGCAAGGCCGTGATGCAGTACTACCAGCAGAAGCAGGTCGAAGGTGTCGGCATCGAAGACATCTACCTGGGTAATGGCGTGTCCGAGCTGATCGTGATGTCCATGCAGGCCCTGCTCAACAACGGCGACGAAGTGCTGGTGCCGGCACCGGACTACCCGCTGTGGACCGCTGCCGTGACCCTGGCCGGCGGCCACCCGGTGCACTACCTGTGCGACGAGGGCGCCGACTGGTTCCCGGACCTGGCCGACATCAAGGCCAAGATCACGCCGAACACCAAGGCCCTGGTAATCATCAACCCGAACAACCCCACCGGCGCCGTGTATTCCAAGGAAGTGCTGCTGGGCATGCTCGAGTTGGCACGCCAGCACAACCTGGTGGTGTTCTCCGACGAGATCTACGACAAGATCCTCTACGACGATGCGGTGCATATCTGCACCGGTTCCCTGGCGCCGGACCTGCTGTGCCTGACCTTCAACGGCCTGTCCAAGTCCTACCGCGTGGCGGGTTTCCGCTCAGGCTGGATCGCGATTTCCGGACCCAAGCACAACGCCCAGAGCTACATCGAAGGTATCGACATGCTGGCCAACATGCGCCTGTGCGCTAACGTGCCGAGCCAGCACGCAATCCAGACCGCCCTGGGTGGCTACCAGAGCATCAATGACCTGATCCTGCCCCAGGGCCGCCTGCTGGAACAGCGCAACCGTACCTGGGAACTGCTCAATGCGATCCCGGGCGTGAGCTGCGTGAAGCCCATGGGCGCGTTGTACGCCTTCCCAAGGATCGACCCGAAAGTCTGCCCGATCCTCAACGACGAGAAGTTCGTGCTCGACCTGCTGCTGTCGGAAAAGCTGCTGGTGGTCCAGGGCACGGCGTTCAACTGGCCGTGGCCGGATCACTTCCGTGTGGTGACCCTGCCGCGCGTGGATGACCTGGACATGGCCATTGGCCGTATCGGCAACTTCCTCAAGTCCTATCGCCAGTAACCGGCATGGCGCTGTACGACCCACATTCGGTCGTACAGCGATTATCTGGCAACACTTCTCTGGCTATCCACTTTCCCCGCACTGCACTTGCGTCTCTACATCCACAAGCCCCTGTAGTTACGGGGCCGCAAGGCAAAAAATGGCTTTTCACGGATGGCATTCGTCATCGGAAAATCCCTTCAAGGCTCTACATTCAGGCTGTAGGACACAGTTTGAAATAGTCGCTCGGTTGAATCACCCCAAGCCGCACCTTATATACCCCGCAGTACGCGACATATTAAGCATGAGGAGAACTCTACAACCATGATGCGCATCCTGCTGTTCTTGGCCACCAACCTGGCGGTCGTGCTGATTGCCAGCATCACCCTGAGCCTTTTCGGCTTCAACGGGTTCATGGCGGCCAACGGGGTTGATCTGAACCTCAATCAGCTGCTGATTTTCTGTGCGGTCTTTGGTTTCGCCGGTTCGCTGTTCTCGCTGTTCATCTCCAAGTGGATGGCGAAGATGAGCACCAGCACCCAGATCATCACTCAACCACGCACTCGCCATGAACAATGGCTGATGCAAACCGTGGAGCAGTTGTCTCAAGAAGCAGGTATTAAAATGCCCGAAGTCGGGATTTTCCCTGCTTACGAGGCCAATGCCTTTGCGACGGGCTGGAACAAGAACGACGCCCTCGTGGCGGTCAGCCAAGGGCTGCTCGAGCGCTTTTCACCCGATGAAGTGAAGGCGGTACTCGCGCACGAGATTGGCCACGTAGCCAACGGCGACATGATTACCCTGGCGCTGGTGCAAGGCGTGGTTAACACCTTCGTGATGTTCTTTGCGCGGATCATCGGCAACTTTGTCGACAAGGTGATCTTCAAGAACGAAGGCGGCCGCGGTATCGCCTACTTCGTAGCGACCATCTTTGCCGAAGTGGTACTGGGCTTCCTGGCCAGCGCGATTGTGATGTGGTTCTCGCGCAAACGAGAGTTCCGCGCAGACGAAGCCGGCGCACGCCTGGCTGGCACCAGCGCAATGATCAGCGCGCTGCAGCGCTTGCGCTCCGAACAGGGCCTGCCGGTGCATATGCCCGACAGCTTGACCGCTTTTGGCATCAACGGTGGCGTCAAGCAGGGCTTGGCTCGCATGTTCATGAGCCACCCACCCCTGGAAGAGCGTATCGACGCGCTGCGTCGTCGGGGCTGATACCCGGGAATGCAAAAAGGGGCGATTGGATCGCCCCTTTTTTTGTGCACGGTTTTTACACCTTGGTGAGCCGATAGGCGCACTCTTCCAGGCGCGTGACACCGTCCTGCACGAACTTCCAACTCTCCCCCAGAATATCCTGGGCCTCGAGCACCTCCAGGCGCCACTGGAAACCCAGTAGCACCTTTACCTCATCATCCGTCACCGCAAAGGGTGGGCCGGCTTTTTGCGTCTGGTCGTAGTCCAGGGTGATCAGCAGCCCCTGGCAGCCTGGCCGCAACAGGCTATTCAACTGCTCGGCGTACTGCGCGCGCATCAGCGGCGGCAAGGCGATCAGTGCGGCACGGTCGTAAAGCGCAGTGCAATCAGCCAGTACCCCAGCGTCCAAGGCAAAGAAATCGCCGCACCATACTTCGATCAAATCAGCCTGGTACACCTTGAACACGCCGTGCCGAGTAATTCGCGGCGTCAGATTCTGCTCGCTGAAAAAAGCTTCAACCGCCTGCTCCGACAGTTCAACGCCGAGTACGCGATAGCCGTTACTGGCCAGCCACATCAGGTCCAGGCTTTTGCCACACAGCGGCACCAGCACCTTGGCGCCCTGGGCAAGTGTCAGCGAAGGCCAATACCGCAGCAGGTAAGGATTGACCTCGGGCAAGTGAAAACCGATCTGATTGCGCGCCCAGCGTTCCTGCCAAAATTTGGGCTCCATGGAATCACCTCCGAAAATTCGATCAAAAAGCGCTAAAACTTATATTAGATTTAGATCAATGATCTGATTGAAGATGGGCCCATGTTAAACCTCAGGACCTTCCTTATGTTGCCCAGCCTGTTTATCTCCCACGGATCGCCCATGCTTGCCCTGCAACCCGGCGCCAGCGGCCCCGCCCTGCAACGCCTGGCCGCTGAACTGCCACGGCCGAAGGCAATTGTGGTGGTGTCGGCGCACTGGGAAAGCCAGGAACTGCTGGTCAGCGGCAGCGCTGCGCCCGAAACCTGGCACGACTTCGGCGGCTTCCCCCGCGAGCTGTTCGCCGTGCAGTACCCGGCGCCGGGCGACCCGCAATTGGCCAACGAAATCGTCGAGCTGCTTCATGCCGACGGTTTGAATGCGCGAATCGATGAGCGCCGCCCTTTCGACCATGGCACCTGGGTGCCGCTCTCGCTGATGTACCCGGCAGCGGACATTCCAGTGGTGCAAGTCTCATTGCCCAGTCACATGGGCCCTGCCCTGCAAACCCGCGTCGGGCAGGCCCTCACCAGCTTGCGCGAACAGGACGTACTGTTGATCGGCTCCGGCAGCATCACCCATAACCTGGGCGAGCTGAACTGGCAGGCCGGACCCGAGAGTATCGAACCCTGGGCACGCGACTTCCGCGACTGGATGGTGGACACACTCGCCGCCAACGACGAGGCAGCCTTGCATGATTACCGTCGCCAGGCGCCCCACGCCGTGCGTAGCCATCCCAGCGATGAACATTTGTTACCGCTGTACTTTGCGCGCGGCGCCGGGGGTGCCTTCAGCGTGGCGCATCAAGGGTTCACCATGGGCGCGCTGGGCATGGACATCTACCGTTTCGGTTAACACCGGACAAAAAAATCCCCGAACCAGTCGGGGATTTTTTATGTGCGATCAATCAGCCCAAGGGCGGATCAATCTTCGCGGTAGCGACGCAGCTTCAATTGCTTGCCGGCAACGCGGGTGTCTTTCAGCTTGGTCAGCAGTTTTTCCAGACCGTCTTCCGGCAGCTCCACCAGGGAGAAGCTGTCACGGACCTGGATGCGACCGATGGCTTCACGTGCCAGGCCACCCTCGTTGAGGATAGCGCCCAGCAGGTTCTTGGCAGCGATACCATCACGCGCGCCCAGCGCGGTACGGCAACGAGCACGGCCTTCAGCCAATGGAACCGGAGCGCGACGCTCACGATCACCACGGTCCGGACGGTCGCCGGTACGCTCTGGACGATCACCGCGTGGCGCGTTGTTCGGCACCAGTGGGCGCTCTTTCTCGATGGCTGCCAGGGTCAGGGCCTGACCGTTGGTAGCCTTGCGCAGCAGGGCAGCAGCCAGGGCACGTGGGGTGCAACCGATATCGGCGGTCAGGCGGTCCAGCAGGTCGCCGTGGGTCGATTCAGCGTCAGCCACCAGCGGCGACAGGCTGTTGGTCAGTTTCTTGATGCGGGCATCGAGAACGGCCTGGGCATCCGGCAGGCGGACTTCAGCCACTTTCTGACCGGTTACACGCTCGATCACTTGCAGCATGCGGCGCTCACGTGGAGTCACCAGCAGCAGTGCACGACCTTCGCGACCGGCACGGCCGGTACGGCCGATACGGTGAACGTAGGACTCTGGATCGTAAGGCATGTCAACGTTAAACACGTGGGTGATACGCGGAACGTCGAGACCACGAGCCGCTACGTCGGTCGCTACAACGATGTCCAGACGGCCATCCTTGAGGGAGTCGATCACGCGCTCACGTTGGTTCTGGGCGATGTCACCGTTCAGCGCAGCAGCTTTGTAGCCTTTGGCTTCCAGGGCACTGGCCAGGTCCAGGGTCGCTTGCTTGGTACGCACGAACATGATCAGGGCGTCGAAGTCTTCGACTTCCAGCAGGCTCAATACAGCCGAGGTCTTCTGGTCAGCGTGAACCAACAGGTGAGCCTGTTCGATCGCGGTAACGGTCTGAGTCTTGGTCTGGATCTTCACGTGTTGCGGATCGCGCAGGTGGCGTTCGGCAATGGCACGGATCGACTGTGGCAGGGTAGCCGAGAACAGGACGGTCTGACGGGTTGGAGGCAGTGCCTTGAAGATGACTTCCAGGTCATCCATGAAGCCCAGCTTCAACATTTCGTCAGCTTCGTCCAGAACCAGGTGGTTCACGGTCGACAGGACTTTCTCGTCGCGACGCAGGTGGTCGCACAGGCGGCCTGGGGTGGCAACAACGATCTGAGCGCCATTACGGATGGCTTTCAGTTGCGGGCCCATCGGCGCGCCGCCGTAAACGGCAACAACGGTAACGCCTGGCATTTGCTTGGCGTAGGTTTCGAAAGCGGTTGCTACTTGCAGCGCCAACTCACGCGTTGGCGCCAGGATCAGGGCTTGCGGTTCGCGCTTGGCAGGATCGATGCAGTGCAGGATAGGCAGGGCGAACGCGGCGGTTTTACCGGTACCGGTTTGCGCCTGGCCAATCATGTCCTGGCCGGCCATGATGATCGGGATCGATTGCTGCTGAATCGCCGAAGGTTCTTCGTAGCCGGTCGCGATGACGGCAGCGAGAATGTTCGGGTTAAGATTAAAAGCGGCGAAGCCGCCGGTTTCCTGGGTCATGGGTCTGCCTCTAAGTGCATCCGCAAAGACCCATGCTCCAAAGCTGCGCATGCCGTGTTGAGACTCAAGAGTCGCCCTGGCTGCTTTGTCGGCGGGGATTTGCGAAAACGAATGAATGAAAAAGATTCGTCAAGGGAGAGTCCGCTGTGCGGACGTGCAGCCGAAGCTGACTTCGGGGAATTGCGCTACCTAAACGCGGCCCGGTTAAAGGCCGGCGCGCACTATACCGGAAATACCTGAAAAAGGGAGCTTTTTTTATCGCCAGGCGCCGATAAACCGCGCTGCATCACAGTCTTTGCAGATAAGCGCGCCAGGGTCTATTTTTCAAAGGCCCGGCCCTGTTGGTCATCACGCTTAAACGGTTCACCCAGCATCGAGACCCTTTGGTCTGAAACCCTTCATTGCGCCCGAGGGAACACCCGATGAATCAAGCCAACCGCAGCCGCGTCAGCCGTGAACTCCAGGGCCATGTCCTGCTGTTGGGCCTGGATCGGGTCGCCAAGCGCAACGCCTTTGACCTGGATTTGCTCAATGAACTGAGCCTGGCTTATGGCGAATTTGATCGAAATGACGAAGCACGGGTGGCCGTAGTATTTGCCCACGGCGACCACTTCACCGCTGGCCTGGACCTGGCCAATGTCAGTGGCGTGATGGCGGGAGGCTGGCAACCCCCACTGGGAGGTTGCGATCCGTGGGGCGTTTTCGCAGGCCCCAGGGTCAGTAAACCGGTGATCATCGCGGCCCAGGGCTACTGCCTGACCATCGGTATCGAGTTGATGCTCGCTGCGGATATTAATGTGTGCGCGAGCAATACCCGCTTTGCGCAGATGGAAGTACAACGTGGGATTTTTCCGTTTGGGGGTGCGACATTGCGTTTTCATCAGATCGCCGGCTGGGGCAACGCAATGCGCTGGCTGCTCACCGGCGATGAGTTCGACGCCCATGAAGCCCTGCGCCTGGGTTTGGTGCAGGAAGTAATGGCCAGTGAAGACCTGCTGCCCCGCGCCATCGAACTCGCCAGTCGCATCGCGCGCCAGGCACCGCTTGGCGTCCAGGCCACCTTGATGTCGTCCCGCCTGGCACGTATGGAAGGCGAAACTGTTGCGGCGGCCGCGCTGCCGCCGATGGTGGATAAATTGCTGAACAGCGAGGATGCCAAGGAAGGCGTGCGGGCGATGGTCGAGAAGCGGCCGGGGGTGTTCAAGGGTATTTGAGTCGCCTGTACCGACGCCATCGGGGGCAAGCCCTCTCCCACATTTGAAATGAGTTCCAAGTGTGGGAGGGGCGGTGCGACGATTCGACTTGCCGCCGATGGCGTCGGTACAGGCGACTAAGTAGCCGGCCGAATCGCCTTGATCAACGGCTGCAACGAATACCCCAATCGCGGTGCGAGGGCTTCGGCGCGCCCCCAGAGCGCATCAAGATCCAGCGCCTGGTCCAGCTCCGAAGGCACCAATAGGATCACATTGCCCTCCTTCACCGGCAGTTCCCAGTAATGCCGGTGGTACAGACCACGCAGCAACGCCGCGCCCAAGGGTTTGCCATCATCGGTCGCCCACTGGTTGATCACCAGCCAACCGCCAGGGTTGAGTTTCTTCTGGCAGTTTTCCAGGAAGGTCCAGGCCAGGTGTCCGACGCCGGGGCCGACATCCGTGTAGAGGTCGACGAAAATCAGGTCCGCCGATTCAGCGGTCTCCAACAATTCCAAGGCGTCGCCGATGCGGATATACAGACGCGGATCATCATCCAGCCCCAAGTATTCGATGGCCAGGCGCGGCACATCAGGGCGCAGCTCGATGGCTTCGACATCTTCCAGCGGCAGGAACTTGAGGCACGCCTGGGTCAACGTACCCGCTCCCAGGCCGAGGAACAGCGCGCTCTCCGGCTGCTCATGGCACAACGCACCGATCAGCATCGCACGGGTGTAGTCGTACTCCAGCCAGCTCGGGTCAGCGGTGAACACGCAGCTTTGCTCGATGGCGTCGCCAAACTCGAGAAACCGGTAATCGGCCACCTCGAGCACACGGATCATGCCGAAATCATCATGGACTTCGGCCAGCAGGCGCTCGACACGCTCCTCGGTCATCACTACTCCTAAAGGGTTTACCGCACGGCAAAGGCGCGATTGTCGACCAACCGGCGGCAACAGGTCACGCACTAATTACTGATAACATTGGCGCCCCACCGTCAACCACCCAATCGAGTTCATGATGAGCCAACCCTGGAGCCCCGACAGCTGGCGCGCCCTGCCAATCCAGCAACAACCCCAGTACCCGGACGCTGCGCACTTGTTGCACGTAGAGCAGAGCCTGGCCAGCTATCCGCCGCTGGTGTTTGCCGGGGAAGCCCGCGAGTTGCGCCGTCAGTTTGCCGAGGTGACCCAGGGTCGCGCGTTCCTGCTGCAAGGTGGCGACTGCGCCGAGAGCTTTGCCGAGTTCTCCGCCGCAAAAATCCGCGACACCTTCAAGGTGCTGCTGCAGATGGCCATTGTGATGACCTTCGCCGCCGGCTGCCCGGTGGTGAAAGTCGGGCGCATGGCCGGCCAGTTCGCCAAGCCGCGCTCGGCCAACGATGAGACCATCGACGGCATCACCCTGCCCGCCTACCGTGGCGATATCGTCAACGGCATCGGCTTCGACGAAAAAAGCCGCGTGCCGGACCCGGACCGCCTGCTGCAGTCCTACCACCAGTCCACCGCCACCCTCAACCTGCTACGCGCCTTTGCCCAGGGCGGTTTTGCCGACCTGCACCAGGTGCACAAGTGGAACCTGGACTTTATCGCCAACTCCGCCCTGGCCGAAAAATACAGCCAGTTGGCCGACCGCATCGACGAAACCCTGGCCTTCATGCGTGCCTGCGGCATGGACAGCTCACCGCAACTGCGCGAAACCAGCTTTTTCACCGCCCATGAAGCGCTGCTGCTCAACTACGAACAAGCCTTCGTGCGCCGCGACAGCCTGACCAACGACTACTACGACTGCTCGGCCCACATGCTGTGGATCGGCGACCGCACCCGTCAGTTGGATGGCGCTCATGTCGAGTTCCTGCGCGGGGTGAACAACCCGATCGGCGTCAAAGTCGGCCCGAGCATGAACCCGGATGACCTGATCCGCCTGATCGACATCCTCAACCCCGACAACGACCCCGGCCGCCTCAACCTGATCGCGCGCATGGGCGCAGGCAAAGTCGGCGACCATCTGCCCAACCTGATTCGCGCCGTGCAGCGCGAAGGCAAGCAAGTGTTGTGGAGCTCCGACCCGATGCACGGCAACACCATCAAGGCCAGCAGCGGCTACAAGACCCGCGACTTTGCGCAGATCCTCGGCGAGGTCAAGGAGTTCTTCCAGGTGCACCAGGCCGAGGGCACGTATGCCGGCGGGATTCATATCGAGATGACCGGGCAGAACGTCACCGAGTGCATCGGCGGCGCGCGGCCGATCACTGAAGATGGCTTGTCGGACCGCTACCACACCCATTGCGACCCACGGATGAACGCCGACCAGTCGCTGGAGTTGGCGTTCCTGATTGCCGAGACTTTGAAGCAGGTCAAGCGCTAGCAGACGTGTGGAAAATAGGGCTTGTTGTGGCGAGCGGGCTTGCCCCGCGTTGGGTGGCGAAGCCGCCCCAAAACCCACGCCACCATTGCGCCTGAACCCATTCAGTGATCTTACTGGGGCTGCTTCGCAGCCCAACGCGGGGCAAGCCCGCTCGCCACGAAAGTACCTTCCTCCTACAAGTGCAGCATGGCTAACCGCAACCGGTCGGCACTCGACCGCTGGCAATTGAGCTGGATATGTTCGAGCCCCAGCCAGTCGGCCATTTGCCGCAGGTTCAACGCCAGCGCCAACATCCCCTCCTCATCCAGCCCCGGCTCTTCCTCATGCACCGCATGCACGGCCAGGCGCCCGTTGGCGCGTTCGGCCCGCAGGTCGATCCGTGCAGCGATCCGCTCGTGGTGCAAAAACGGCAGCACGTAGTAGCCGTACACCCGCTTGTCTTGCGGGGTGTAGATCTCCAGCCGGTAGCGGAAATCGAACAAGCGCTCGGTACGGCTGCGCTCCCAGACCAGCGAGTCGAAGGGCGACAGCAATGCGCTGGCCGACACCTTGCGTGGCACGTTGGGCGCGGGCAGGCAATATGCCGCTTGCTTCCAGCCTTGCACCTGGCAAACCTGCAATTGCCCGTCCTCGACCAACTCCGCGAGGCGACTGCGACTGTCGGCGGGGTCAAGGCGGAAGTAGTCGCGCAGGTCTTTTTCGGTGCCTACACCTAAGGCGGTGGCGCTGTGCAGGAGCAAGCCACGTTGGGCCTCGGCCTCGGCCAACGGTGCCTGCCGGAGGATGTCGCCAGGGATGACACGCTCGGGCAAGTCGTAGAGCCGCTCGAAACCACGCCTGCCGGCAACGGTAACCAGGCCGGCGGCGAACAGCCACTCCAGCGCATGTTTTTCATCGCTCCAGTCCCACCAGGGTCCGGCCCGTTCTTCGCGGGTCGACAAACTGCCCGCGCCCAGCGCGCCCTGCTGTTCGACGGTCTGCAAAACGCGCTGGATCGTGGCCTGCTGCTCACGACCAAAGCGCGCCATCTGCGAATAGATACCACGCCCCTCTTGCGCCCGCTCCATACGCCAACGCATCAACGGGTACAACGCCATCGGCAGCAACGAGGCCTCGTGCCCCCAATACTCAAACAGGGAACGCCGCCGGCCCTGGCTCCAAGCCGCTTGTTCAAGCAACAACGGGGAGTAATTGCCCAGGCGGGAAAACAGCGGCAGGTAATGAGAGCGCACCAGCGCATTGACCGAGTCAATCTGCACTACGCCCAAGCGCTCGATCACGCGGTTGAGGTGCGCAGCTTTTATCAGTGCGGGCGCCTGGCGCCCGGAAAATCCCTGGGCCCCCAGCGCCATGCGTCGAGCTTGCTCGAGGGAAAAGGACAAGTCGGCGGGCATGGGAATCTCCTTGAATGCTCGCGACCTACCCTACTGCATCCGCGGTCATTTTCGCAGCGGATCTTCCCAGAAATGCCGATGGCTCTCCTGCTCCACATCGGCACGGCTGAGGCCGATGTCCTTGAGCGCATCATCGCTCATGCTCGCCAGCATCAGCCGTTCGTGGCGCAACACCTGCCACCGAAATACCACCCGCAGTAGCCCGGAAAACGGCCGCTTGGCGATCAACACAAAACCTTTCTGACCTTTCATCTTCTCGCCCTCCAGTGGGGATGACGCAAGTGTGTGCCGTGCAATATGATCAATCCAACGAATGTTTCTTATGCAATACATCTCGGAGATTGATCAATTGTCCGGCTACCCGAGTATCGACACTGAAGTGCTGCGCACCTTCGTCGCCATCGCCGACCAGGGCGGTTTCACCCGCGCCGGTGCACTGGTCAACCGCACCCAATCGGCGGTGAGCATGCAGATGAAACGTCTGGAAGAAGACGTGTTGCAGCGCAAGCTGTTCGAGCGCGATGGCAGGCAAGTGCGGCTGACGCCAGAGGGCCAGGTGTTGCTGGGTTATGCGCGGCGTATCCTGAAACTCCACAGCGAGGTGTTCAACACCCTGCGCGAGCCGCATATGGTGGGGCTGGTACGCATCGGTACGCCGGACGACTACGTGATGCGTTTCCTTCCTGGGATCCTCAAGCGGTTCTCCAAGGCCTACCCGCTGATCCAGATCGAGCTGCATTGCGAATCGTCAACGGTGCTGATGCAGCGACGGGATCTGGCGCTGACCGTTATCAGCCGCGAGCCTGGCAAGGAAATCGGCGAGCTTTTGCGCACAGAGCGCATGGTATGGGCAGCGGCGCCATGTTTTTGCGTGGAAGAGCACGATGCCGTGCCCCTGGCGGTGTCCGGTGCCGACTGCGTGTACACGCAGTGGACCCAGGCCGCACTGGATGCAACCGGGCGGGATTATCGCCTGGCGTATCACAGCACCAACGTGGCGGCGATCCTGGCAGTGGTGAGTGCCGGCCTGGCTGCCATGATCTGCATGGAAAGCCTGGTGACTGAAGACTTGCGCGTACTCGGCAGCGATGAGGGTTTCCCACCGCTGCCCTCGATGAATTTGCACTTGCTGCGTAACCCGCAAATGACCTCACCGATCACCGAATGCCTGGCCGAATACATCGTCGAAGGCTTCAGACTTTAAACGTCAGCATCACCGCACACACCACCAGGAAGCCGCAAAACAGGCCGCGCAAGACACGCTCCGGCAACGCATGGGCAACCTTCACGCCCCAACTGATACTGAGCAGGCCGCCAACGGCGAGCGGTACGCCGATCATCCAGTCCACCTCGTGGTGCCAGGCATAAGTGACCAACGTCACACCCGTGCTGGGCAACGCCAAGGCCAGGGACAACCCTTGGGCGACGACCTGGGTGGTGCCGAACAGGCTGGTGAGCACCGGAGTGGCCACCACCGCGCCGCCAACTCCGAACAAACCGCCCATGGAACCGGACACCGCGCCCAACACGCCAAGCCAGGGCCAGGAGTAACGCATGTGTGCCGTCGGCGGTGCATTACGTGTGAACATGCGCAGCAGGTTGTAAGCCGAAAGTGTCAGCAAGAACGCAATAAAGCCGATACGCATGGCGCCTGCGTCCAACCCCACGGCCCAGATCGAGCCGAGCCAGGCAAAGCTGAACCCCATGATGCCCAAGGGCAGCGCGTGCCGCAGTTCGATGCGATTGCGCTGGTGGTAACGCCACAGGGCGAGCATCACGTTCGGCACCACCATCACCAGCGCCGTGCCTTGGGCAAGTTGTTGGTCCAGGCCGAACCACACGCCGAGTACCGGGATTGCAATCAGCCCGCCACCAATACCAAACAGGCCACCCACCGTGCCGAGGGCCACGCCCAATACCAGGTACACCGCTAAATCCAACACCGCTCGCTACTCCCCATTCTCAAGACCTGCATGCTACGCAGTCGACTCTGGCGCGGAAACGCACAGCAACGCACAATGGCTATGCCAATCTCGCACAAGCACGCGCCGATGAATCCTCATACGCTGACCGATCAACTGAGTCTGTTTCTCGATGTATTGGAAACGGGCAGCTTTTCCGCTGCAGCACGTCGCCATCCGCTGACGCCCTCGGCGGTGGCGCGGCGTATCGACAGCCTGGAAAGCTCCGTGGGCAGCCGCTTGTTCCAGCGCAGCACGCATGCGGTGGTGCCGACCCCGGCGGGCCTGGCCTTCGCCGAGCGGGCACGCAGGATCGTCAGCGAGTTGCAACTGGCGCGGGCGGAAGCCGCCTCCCTGAGCCATGCACCCGAAGGCCTGATTCGCGTGGACGCCCCGGCAGCGTTTGGTCGACGGCATCTGGCGCCAGTGATCGCGGACTTTCTGAATGTGTACCCGGGGCTGGATGTGCACCTGCACCTGATCGACAGCTTTGTCGATATGCAGGGCGCGCACTTGGGCAAGGTCGACTTGGTGCTGCGCGCGGGGCATATCGTCGATACACGGCTGATCGCCACGCCCCTGGCCAGTATCGTGCGCATCGCCTGCGCCAGTCCGGCCTACCTGAAAAGCCGTGGCACCCCGGCCCACCCCCGCGAATTGAGCGAGCATGACGGCCTGGACTGGGACGGCCTGGCGCCGATGTTCGCGTGGCGCTTCGAAATGGATGGGCGCCGTGCAACGTACCGCCCGCGGCGCATCCGCATGAGCGCCAACAACGCTGAAGCGCTGTTATCGGGTGCTCTCGCCGGGCTCGGCATCGCCCACCTTCCCACCTGGCTGGCCAGTGAGTACCTGGTACGCGGGGAGTTGCTGCCGCTGTTTTGCGAAGACGGCCTGCCCAGCCCGGAGACCACTGGGATCTACGCATTGCGCCTGGAACAGCAGCCCAATGCGCGCAGCCGATTGCTGCTGGAATACCTCAAGTCCCGATTCAGCCCCGTGCCGCCTTGGGATCTGGCACTGCAAAGCGGGCTGGTCTGACCAGCCAGACAGAATTATCTGGCGCATTAAAGATTTGCCCGCTAGATTCCAGGGCAGACACGCTTTTTTGAGGCACCGCCATGAGCAAAAATCCCGCCCCCTGCGAATCCCTATTGCTGGACAATCAACTGTGTTTCGCCCTGCACTCCACGTCGCTGCTCATGACCAAGGTCTACAAATCGCTGCTGCAAGCTCTCGGCCTGACCTACCCGCAGTACCTGGCCATGATGGTGCTGTGGGAAGAAGATGGTTTGACCGTCGGCGAAATCAGCAGCCGCCTGCTGACCGACCCGGGCTCCCTTACGCCACTGCTCAAGCGCCTGGAAGCCGAAGGCCTGCTCAGCCGCACCCGCAGCCGTGAAGATGAGCGCGTGGTAGTGGTGGAACTGACCGACGCTGGACGTGCCTTGCAGGAGAAGGCCATGGGTATTCCCCAGTGCATTCTCGGCGCCAGCGGTTTGGAGCTGGACCAATTGCGCAAGCTGCAGGCTGATTTGCTTACGTTGCGGGGCAACCTGCAAAACGCGATCTAAACACAGCAAAACACTCAACATGTGGGAGGGGGCTTGCTCCCGATGACGGTTTATCCGTCGACGAATCTTTTGGCTGAAACACCGTTATCGGGAGCAAGCCCCCTCCCACATTGGTTTGCAGCGACTGAAAAAATATTTATACATTTATCTTGCGCACTAAACATTAGCGCTATACATTCATCTCACCAACTACTTAGCGCGCAAAATATTAGCGCTATAAACCAAGAGGACGACACCATGCAAACGCTCTATACCGCAGTAGCCACCGCCACCGGCGGCCGTGATGGTCGCGCTGTTTCCAGCGACAACATCCTCGATGTGAAACTCTCCACCCCCAAAGAATTGGGCGGCGCCGGTGGCCAGGCAACCAACCCGGAACAACTGTTCGCTGCCGGTTATTCGGCCTGCTTTATCGGCGCCCTGAAATTCGTCGCCAGCCAGACCAAACGCAAAATCCCGGACGATGCCTCGATCACTGCCCAGGTCGGCATCGGCCAGATCCCTGGTGGTTTCGGCCTGGATATCGACCTGCACGTCAGCCTGCCAGGCTTGGACCAGGACGATGCGCAAAGCCTGGTCGACGCCGCTCACCAAGTCTGCCCGTACTCCAACGCCACCCGTGGCAACGTCGATGTGCGCCTGCACGTAACCGTCTAACCACTGCTGCTGTCACTGGAGAAGAACATGAACACATTTGCCAAAGTGCTGACCGGCAGCCTGCTCGCCCTGTCCATCACTCACGCTTTCGCCGCCAATGGCGACGTTGAACACACTACCCAGGCCTTCCTGGATGTGTTGAACGCCGGCACCGGCAAGCCGATGGAACAACTGACGCCCAAGGAAGCCCGCGCCGTACTGACGGGGGCCCAGGCCGGTGTGAAGTTGACCTTGCCCAAGGCGGACGTGAGCCAGAAGACCATTCAGGTCGATGGCCAGCCGCTCGACCTGACCATCGTGCGGCCAGCCGGGGTCAAGGGCACATTGCCGGTGTTCATGTTCTTTCACGGCGGCGGCTGGGTATTGGGGGATTACCCGACTCACGAGCGCCTGGTGCGCGACCTGGTGGTGGGCTCGGGGGCCGTGGCGGTCTTCGTCAACTACACGCCTTCACCGGAAGCGCACTACCCGGTGGCGATCAACCAGGCTTACGGCGCAACCAAGTGGGTCGCCGAGCACGGCAAGGACATCAACGTCGACGGCAAACGGCTGGCGGTCGCGGGCAATAGTGTCGGTGGCAATATGGCAGCCGTCGTCAGCCTGATGGCCAAGGACAAGGGCACGCCCGCGATCAAGTTCCAGTTGCTGTTGTGGCCGGTGACCGATGCCAACTTCGAGACGGCGTCCTACAACCAGTACGCCGAAGGGCACTTCCTCACCAGGAACATGATGAAGTGGTTCTGGGATAACTACACCACCGACGCCAACCAGCGGGCCGAGATCTACGCCTCGCCGTTGCGGGCGACCACGGATCAGCTCAAGGGCTTGCCGCCCGCGCTGATTCAGACTGCCGGTGCCGATGTGTTGCGTGACGAAGGCGAAGCCTATGCGCGCAAGCTGGACCAGGCCGGGGTTCCCGTAACAGCCGTGCGCTATAACGGCATGATCCACGACTACGGTTTGCTCAATGTGGTCAGCCAGGTACCCGCAGTGCGTTCGGCCTTGCTGCAGGCATCGGACGAGCTGAAGCAACACCTGAAGTAAAAAGCAGCGCCCACGAAAAAGCCCGACGCAAGGTCGGGCTTTTTCGTATCGGCGGGGCCAGAATTACTTCTTGGCGCGACCTTTGTACGAACCGCCTTCGCGGGTGTCGATCTCGATCAGGTCGTCGATTTCGATGAAATCGGCTACTTGCAGTTCGGTACCGTTGCTCAGTTTGGCAGGCTTCATCACTTTGCCCGAAGTGTCACCGCGAGCGGAACCTTCGGTGTAGGCAACCTTACGCACGATAGTGGTCGGCAGCTCTACGGAAACCAGGCGCTCTTCGAAGAAAATAGCTTCGCAGACGTCTTCCATGCCTTCTTCGATGAACGGCAGAACGGCTTCGATATCTTCAGCGTTCAGCTCGTACATGGTGTAGTCGGTGGTGTCCATGAACGTGTAGGTGTCGCCGCTGATGAAGGACAGGGTCGCTTCTTTGCGGTCGAGGATCACGTCGTCCAGTTTGTCATCGGCGCTGTAGACGATCTCGGTCTTGTAACCGGTCAGCAGGTTCTTCAGCTTGGTCTTCATGATTGCGCTGTTACGACCAGACTTGGTGAACTCAGCTTTCTGAACCAGCCAAGGGTCGTTTTCGAGACGGATCACTGTACCGGGTTTCAGTTCTTTACCAGTTTTCATTGCGTATATCCGAAATTTGGATGGGATTTACAAAAATCAAGGTCGCGTATCATATCCAACTTTCATAAAACTGTACCAGCGCCGTCGCAAGATCGGCCTGCAAGCCTTGTTCCAGACACCACGTCTGCGCGTGCTGACTAAGCTCAGGCCAGTGCTCCAGCAGCATTTTCCACGGTTGTGCCATATCGCCATCAGTGTTCCAGGCTTGCCAGAGTTCGACCAAGGCGACCTTTGCGGCCGGCGACAGGGCGGCGGTGTACAGGTCCAGGAAGGCGTCGAGCTTGTCCAGGTGGATGTCTTCGTCCTGGCGATAGATGTGCCACAGCAGCGGCCGCCCCGCCCATTGGGCGCGCACGAACGAGTCTTCGCCGCGCACGGCGTTGAAGTCGCAACACCACAGCAGGCGGTCATATTGCTCCTGGCGCACAAACGGCAGCACCTGCACGGTCAGGGCACCGTGCTGATGAACGTCTCCCACCGACAGGCCTTCTACGCCGAGCCAATGCTGCACATCCCCGAGGATGCGCCCTTCCGGTACCAAGAGATGCGTGACGCGCCCGTCTGTCGACAGTACGTCCAGCCAACTGGCCAATCCGGCGTTTTCGTAGGCGAACAACGAGATGAGCCGCGCACCTGCTGCCGGAAACACACCCAAGGCTTGCAGGAATTGCCGCTGCGCATCGGCATCCTGCTGAAACGCCTGACGCTGCTCCAGCAACCCTGCCTCGCGTAACAGCCCCCCGGTGCCGGGTCGGAAACCCGGAAAAAAGAAGTACTTCTGCACACCCTTGAATTTCACCGACGGCAACCGATGGCACCCCACCACCCAATCTTCGGCGCTGAGATAGTCCAGGTTCATCCACAACGGTGTGCGTTCACGCGCGGCCATGGCTTCCATGTAGTCAGGCGGCAACTGGCAGGCGAAGGCGGCGATCACCACATCGGCTGCCGGAGCGCTCGACCACGTGGACGGCCAATGGCGCACATCGACACCCTCTTGCCATTGCTGGTCCAGGCGCACATCAATGTCGGGACACATACGCTCGAAGGCGCGCAGGTCGTCGACCCACAAGCGCACCTCGCACCGCTGCTCAGCCACCAATTGCCGGGCCAGGCGCCAGGTCACGCCAATGTCGCCGTAGTTATCGACGACGCTGCAAAAAATATCCCAGCGGGCTCTCATTCCGGGCTCCAACGCTCAAAGGCTCGATTGTCCGCATAAATGCGCTGATGCAGAAGGCTTGATCGCGATTATTCTGCACAGTAGCTGTGCGACAATCGCCGCCATGCCGTTAATGCCTGCCAGGAGGCCATCATGTCCGATCGCTCGTTGTCGCTGCCCAAGCTCACCCTCGCCATTGCCCTGGGGGTGTGGCTGGGGTTTATCGCCATCGCGCTGACCACCTGGCTGGCGTCGCGCTATCTATTCCCGCAAAGCCTGGCGCCCGTGGCCCAGGCTGTTCAGCAACTGGGTAAACCTGCACCGGTTGCACCGGAGCCGCCGAACCGTATGTTCGAGCAGTACCAACAGAACCTGCAGAAGCAGGAACAACAGCAAGCCTTGGACCAGGCCCGCAACAACACGCGCAACCTGTCCAACCCCAAATGCCAGTTCTGGCTGCAACAGGACCAGAACGCACCCAATGAAAAGACCCTGGCCAATGTCCTGCAATTCTGCGATTGATGACCATGAATAAACACGCCGTTCACCAGTTGATCCTGGAAAAGCTCACCGCCGACCTCGACATCGCCCAGCGCGCCGCGCAGACCGCTTACGAAACCGCGACCCACGAAGAAAATATCGCCGAAAACAAATACGACACCCTCGGGCTGGAGGCGTCTTACCTGGCAGCCGGGCAAGCCAAGCGCGTCGAGGAAATCAAGCAGGCGTTGGCGCTGTGCCAGAACCTGCCACTGCGTGCGTACGATGATCAATGTGGCATAGAAGTCGGCACGCTACTGGGCCTGGAGGACGAGAACGGCCGCCAGCAGTGGCTGTTCCTGGCACCGGATGCGGCGGGTTTGAAGGTGGACGTGGTCGGCCAACCGGTGACCGTCATCACCCCGCGCTCCCCCCTGGGCAAAAGCCTGCTGGGCAAGTTCGAAGGTGATGAGGTGGAGATTCTGGTGGCAGGCGCCCGGCAACACTTTACGGTTACCGAGGCCAAATAAACCCCTTAATGGACGGGCAACTCCACGCCGTCGAACAGCTCTTCCAGTTCCTGCTTGTTGTGGCACTGGATCGCCTTGGCCATGACTTCACGGGTCAGGTGCGGGGCGAACTTCTCGATGAAGTCGCACATGAAGCCCCGCAGGAAGGTGCCACGGCGGAAGCCGATCTTGGTCACGCTGGACTCGAACAGCTCGCTGGCATCCAGCACTACCAGGTCTTTATCGAGGTTGGTATCGACGGCCATCTTGGCAACGATACCCACGCCCAGGCCCAGGCGCACATAGGTCTTGATGACGTCGGCGTCGGCGGCGGTGAACACCACTTTTGGCGTAAGACCGCGATGGCTGAAGGCTTCGTCGAGCTTGGAGCGGCCAGTAAAACCGAAGACGTAGGTCACGATCGGGTATTCAGCCAGGGCTTCCAGGGTCAGCTTCGGCAACTTGGCCAATGGGTGGCCTTGGGGCACGACGACGCAACGGTTCCAGCGGTAGCACGGCATCATCACCAGGTCACCGAACAGCTCCAGGGCTTCGGTGGCGATGGCGAAATCGACGGTGCCGTCAGCGGCCATCTCGGCGATCTGCATCGGCGAACCCTGGTGCATGTGCAGCGCCACGTCCGGGTATTGCTTGATGAAATCGCGGATCACCGGCGGCAATGCGTAACGCGCCTGGGTGTGAGTCGTGGCAATCGAGAGGGTGCCTTTCTTCTCGTTGGAGAATTCCTGGGCGATCTGCTTGATGCTCTCGACTTTGCGCAGGATCTCGCCAGCGGTGGTGATGATGCGTTCACCGGCCGGTGTGACACGGGTGAGGTGCTTGCCGCTGCGCGCGAACACTTCGACGCCCAGCTCGTCTTCGAGCAGGCGGATCTGCTTGCTGATACCGGGTTGCGAGGTGTAAAGGCTTTGAGCGGTAGCGGAAACGTTGAGGTCGTGGTGCGCCACTTCCCAGATGTAGCGCAGTTGTTGAAGCTTCATATGTATCCCTCAAAGCAGATAGACGCCACGGGTATCAGCGACGGTATATAACTATATTAAAGGTTCGACGGATAAATCTAGAACTTTTTATCCTTTTCTCACCCATCACACGTCATCACTGCGTCGACGTTGTAACGAAGGCACCAGGTAAACCGGCACGGTAGACAGCTGCAGCACCCGCGCGGCGGTGCGCCCAAGCGGAGTGGCGGCCGCCGTGGCATGGCTGTGACTGCCGACGATCAGCAGGTCGACGGACAGTTTGCGCAACTGCTCAAGTATCACTTCGCACGGATCCCCCTGGATCACCCGTACCGAGCGAATCAGCTCCAGGTCTTGCTCCCCCTCCCCCAACTCTTCACGAAAACTGTCCAGCACCCGTTGCTCGATGGTTGCCATGACAGTGGTCAGCCCCTGGCTCTGCCATTCACTCAAGGCCCTCTCATCAAGGTAGCTCTGCAACACCGATTCGGCGAACAACCCGATGGGCTCGACCACATGAATCACATCCAGGTCTGCCTTGAACGTTCGCGCCAGCGCCAGTGCATGCTGCATCACATACGGCGCATACAGACCAAGGTCCGTGGCGTACAGCATCGAACGAATCATAAAACCTCCCGGACGGCCAGGATGGAGGAGATTGAATGAGCTTAGCAGCGCCCCTAAGTCTCGGCTTGAATCCTCACCTCGTTACTGATGCCATGGGGCACATGCCCGGTGGCCACCACCTCCCTGGCTTTCTCGCAGTGACCGGCCTGGTCATCGAAAAACACATCCGCGGCAAACGCCTCGAGGAATGCGGACTTCTCCAGGCCGCCGAGAAACAGAGACTCATCCAGTCGGATGTCCCACTCACGCAAGGTCCGAATCACCCGCTCGTGAGAAGGCGCCGAACGGGCGGTCACCAGGGCCGTGCGGATCGGGCAGGCCTCGTCCGGAAACTCACGCTGCAATAAGTTGAGTGCCGCCAGGAAACCCTTGAAGGGCCCGCCGTGCAATGGCTGCCGCGCCGACTCGCGCTCGCTGGCCTGGAATGCCTCCAGCCCACCGGCCTGATACACGCGCTCCGACTCATCGGAGAACAGCACCGCGTCACCGTCAAAGGCGATCCGCAGTTCCTCGCTGGAAGCCCGGCGCGGACCACCCGACAGAATCGTCGCGGCGGCAAAGCCGGCGTCGAGGGCACTGCGGACATCTTCAGCATGAGTGGAAAGAAACAGATGACAGCCAAAAGCGGCCAAATAAGGATAAGGACTACGCCCACCTACAAAGGCTGCGCGGGAAATATCCAGGCCGTAATGCTGGATAGAATTGAACACGCGCAAGCCGGTGTCAGCACTGTTGCGCGACACCAGCACCACCTCGACCCGAGCACGGCCCAGGCTGGCATTGAGGCTCAGCAGCTTCTTGACCAGCGGAAAGGCGTCACCGGGCTCGAGGATCTCTTCCTCGTGTTCGATCTGGTATTTGCGGTAGGCCTCCACCCCTTGGGCCAGGTAGACCTTGTGGCTGTCGCTCAGGTCGAACAGCGCCCGCGAGGAAATCGCCAGCACCAGTTTGTCGCCCAATCCCTTTGCCATGGTACGTCCCCCGAATCAGCGGTTATGCCGATCAATAAAACTCAAGGCCTGGTACAGCGCCTGCATTCGCGGCAACTCGCAACCCGCGGCCTTGGCGGCAGCGAGCGGTCGCGCATAGATCGCCGCCAGTTCCAGCGGGCGCTTGTGTATATGGTCGTGGTACATGCTGGGCAGGTAATCGTCCATGGTTTGCGTCATGGCGAACATCTGCTCGGCGTAACTGCCGGGGATTTCATGGCCGCAGGCATGGGCGCCCTGCACCACTTCGGCCATCAGCGCCTGGATCAGCTCGCGGCTGGATTCGTCCGCCATCATCGCCGTGGTGCCGGTGCCCAGCAACACCGAGAGGCCGTTGTAGGGCACGTTCCACACCAGTTTGTGCCAGCGCGCCTGATGCACATTGGCCATGCCTTGGGACTCGATACCGGCCTTATGAAACAACGCAGCGCCGGCTTCGACAATAGCCTTCTGGCGGCTCTCATCGTTGGCCGCCGTGCCGCTGTGGTAGCCCAGGTTGACCCGGCCCAACGCCTGGTGCTCGACCACGCCAGGCGCAGAGCGGTGTACGCCGATGTAGCACAGCCCGCCCAATAGATGCAGGGATGGCGGCAAGTGTTCACGCAGACTGTCTTCGACATCCAGGCCGTTTTGCAGCAACACCACCTTGGCGTCCGGCGCCGCGACCTGGGCGAGGGTCGGGGCCAGCTCGACATTGCCGGTGGATTTGGTGCCCACCAGCAACCAGTCGCACGGTGGCATGTCGGCGGCACGGGCGTAGGCCTGCACCGGGTGCAGCTGCAGGTTGCCATGCACACGGCTATTGACGCGCAGGCCGTGCTCGCTAACCGCCGCGTATTCGCTGCGCAACAGAAAGTGCACGTCGAAGCCCGCGCGGGCCAGCATCAGGCCGTAGAAACCACCGATGGCGCCGGTGCCGATAATGCCAATGCGTGGCGACTGTGCTGTCATGGCAGATCCTCTGGAGTGCGGCTAAGCGCTTGGTTAATGGTGTCGACAAGGTCAGAAAGCGTAAGGCGTGTCTGTATCTGCCCGAGGAATTGACCCTCGCACACCACAAACAACGCGGGCAAATGAAAGATCTGGTAGCGTTCGACCGCACCGCCGTTGTGCCCGGCATCCACCCAACACAAACGGTCCACCGGCAAACGCCAGTCCGGCAATTGCTGGCGCGCCCAACGGCAACTGGAACATCCCACGCTGGTGAACACCACCAGCGAAATACCTGGCAATCCCAGCAATTGCTGGTCAATATCCAGGTCGGTCAATTCCAGTTCCTTCACTATACTGCTGCCACCGCCGTCAACTGGACGGTGCTCGGAGTCCGTGTACATGGGTCGTTTTTTACCTCACCCTGATGATGTCGCTGTCGAGTTAATCCAACGCCCCTCTCCCGCCATTCCCCGCCAACGCCTGCTCACTATCGGCCTGGGCGGCGTCGCCTGCAATTGGCCCCGCGCATGGCGCCAGGGCACGGCCGTTGACCTGCACATTCCCTCCCTCGGTGCCACGGCCCGCTATCCGGGGTATGTGGCGTGGTGTCGCAAGGTGGAAAACGGCTACCGCGTGGGCATTTCGTTTACCGACGAGCATGCGTTGTTCGGTGCACGAATGGGTGAGCAAGCATGCCGGATAGAGCGCTACTGCCGCCAGCATGAAGATGCCGAACCGACTCCGCAGCAACTTGAAGCCCTGGCCCGTGAGTGGGTGGCGCGCCATGCCGGCGAGTTTGCCCATGAGACGTTTGTGCGGCCAACGCTGGATTAAAGCGGGCTTTGCCCATTGTCGCGGGCCCGTGTTACGCGCTAAGGTTCCTCCCCCCTGCATTCAAATCATGCTGTGCCCGCCGCACGGGGATGGCTGGCGGCCGGCACCCGTGACCCTGGCGAGTAACACGATGGCTGATTTACCGATCAATGACCTAAACGTCGAATCCAACGAGACACTGATCACACCCGATCAGCTCAAGCGCGAAATCCCTTTGAGCGACGCTGCCCTGCAGACCGTCACCAAAGGCCGCGAAGTCATCCGTGACATTCTCGACGGCACCGACCACCGCCTCTTCGTCGTGATCGGGCCTTGCTCGATCCACGACCTCAAGGCTGCCCACGAATACGCCGAGCGCCTCAAAGTGCTGGCGGCTGAAGTGTCCGACACCTTGTACCTGGTGATGCGCGTCTATTTCGAGAAGCCGCGTACCACCGTCGGCTGGAAAGGTTTGATCAACGACCCGTACCTGGACGACTCGTTCAAGATCCAGGACGGTTTGCACATTGGTCGCAAGTTGCTGCTGGACCTGGCCGAAATGGGCCTGCCCACCGCCACCGAAGCCCTCGACCCGATCTCCCCGCAGTACCTGCAGGACCTGATCAGCTGGTCGGCCATCGGCGCACGTACCACCGAGTCGCAGACCCACCGCGAAATGGCGTCCGGCCTGTCCTCGGCCGTGGGTTTCAAGAACGGTACCGACGGCGGCCTGACCGTGGCGATCAACGCGCTGCAATCGGTCTCGAGCCCTCACCGTTTCCTGGGTATCAACCAGGAAGGCGGCGTCTCCATCGTCACCACCAAGGGCAATGCCTACGGTCACGTGGTGTTGCGCGGCGGTAACGGCAAGCCCAACTATGACTCGGTCAGCGTTGCGCTCTGCGAACAGGCGCTGAACAAGGCCAAGATCAAGCCGAACATCATGGTCGACTGCAGCCACGCCAACTCCAACAAGGACCCGGCCCTGCAGCCGCTGGTGATGGAAAACGTCGCCAACCAAATCCTTGAAGGCAACCAGTCGATTATCGGCCTGATGGTCGAGAGCCACCTGAACTGGGGCTGCCAGGCGATTCCAAAGGACTTGGCCGACTTGCAGTACGGCGTGTCGATCACCGATGCCTGCATCGACTGGTCCGCCACCGAGAACACCCTGCGCAGCATGCATGCCAAGCTCAAGGACGTATTGCCGAAACGCAAGCGCACCTGAACCTGTATCTGAAGTGTGCGCACACAAAAACGCCGGGCTGAGCCCGGCGTTTTTCATGCTGCATTTAATGCGTCAAAGCTTCGCGGCATGGCGCTGGTGGCGCTCCATGTAGCGTTCGACATAGGAGCACGACGGTATCACCGTGTAGCCTTGCTCTTCGGCGAACTTCAACGCTTCCTCGGTCAACGCGGCTGCAATGCCACGGCCGCGCAGTGCGTTGGGCACGAAGGTCCGATAGATGTCCAGGGTCTGCTTCCCGAGGTCCATATAGGTCAGATAGGCACGATGACCGTCCACATTGGTCTCGAACTGATGACCAGCCTGGTCATGGTGGATGGACAACGCCTCGCTCATCACTACTCCTCGCGGGTCTTGGATTCTGACCCCTACCTTACCGATGTTTTTCCGGCGAAGGAACATCTACGCCACCCCGTGCCGGTTTCGACAACGAGAAAACCTATAGCGCTCACAACCAGCACGTAGGGAATAGTAGGCACCAATCCTGTAATTGCTCAAGACGTACCCGTCATCCCTGCCACTGGCGGATATAGAAAGGGCCTCGATCAACCGGTGACCGAAAGCCTGAACATTGCCGGCAGTTGAACCTTGAGACGAACAGGCGCTCTTAAAGTCACCTCTACATGCGTAAAAGATACTCTGGCAAGCAACGTCAAACGCAACCAAAGTGTCGGCGCAGATATATAAATTTTCATCTGATTGCCAGGCTCGGCACATGCGGGCCGGAGCTTTCAGCCTGGATCCAATCTTCATCCGACTGAAAAAAATTGGACGGTTTTTATACAAACCTTCAAAAGGTTAGCCAAAATAGATTCGGCGCGAGAATTTTTTTTGCTTCTTGCGCTACGTCAGTTTACTTACTACAAGTAATGGGTAGTATGTACGCCGGCTATTAGCTCACTCTGAGAAAGTAGCCATTTAATAGAAAGTCCTTGAAGGGGAACACGATGAACAACGTTCTGAAATTCTCTGCTCTGGCTCTGGCCGCAGTTCTGGCTACCGGTTGCAGCAGCGTCTCCAAAGAAACCGAAGCTCGTCTGACTGCAACTGAAGACGCAGCAGCTCGCTCCCAGGCCCGTGCAGACGAAGCCTACCGTAAAGCTGATGAAGCTCTGGCTGCTGCTCAAAAAGCACAACAGACTGCTGACGAAGCTAACGAGCGCGCTCTGCGTATGCTTGAAAAAGCTAGCCGCAAGTAATAATCCCTCGGGGTTGTTATCAAGCCGATCCATTCTTGGATCGGCTTTTTATTGCCTGCGATTCGTACCTGAACCCTGCGCAATAAAAAGCCCGCCGCAGCGCAAGGCCGTGGCGGGCTCAGGAGCGGACCAGACGCTTATTGCTGCAGGTCGATCGGCGCGCTGGAAGCTATCGGTGCAGCACCTGGCACACCGATCTCAGTCGGCAGGCCATCTTCGGCCGCGACGACATCACGCACCTGATCCCAGTTCACCCGCAGGTTATTGGCCAGGTCTTCACGCTTGAGCAAGGCATTGATCACTGCCGTGTGCTTGTCGACCACCGACGGTGTGCCGTCGTCGTTCAAGGGCGTATGTGCTTCGAGGTAGACCTTGCCGCCACTGCTGCCGAACTTGTAGGCATCATTGATGATGCGCACCGACGTCCCCACCGGCACCATACCGGCCATTTCCAGCACGTTGTTGTTGAACATGCGGAAGCAGCCATGGCTGGTGCGCGTACCGATGCCGAACTTCATATTTGAACCGTGAATCAGGTAACCCGGCGTCCCCAGGGTGAACTTGAACGGCCCCAGAGGGTTGTCCGGGCCGGCCGGCACCACATTGGGCAGCGGGTCGCCGTTGGCGGCGTGCTCGGCCTTGATCGAGGCCGGCGGAGTCCAGGTCGGGTTCGGCGTCTTGGCAATAATGCTGGTGTGAGCAATGGGCGAGCCCCAGCCTTCACGACCAATCCCCAGCGGGAAGGTGTAGACCACGTCCTGGCCCTTGGGGAAGTAGTAAAGCCGATATTCAGCCAGGTTGATCACGATGCCTTCCCGAGGCCCCGGCGGCAGAATGAAGCGCGTCGGCAGGACGATCTCGGTCCCTGCTCCCGGCAACCAGGCATCGATCCCCGGATTGGCCGCGACCATTTCCGAATAGCCCAGGTCATAGGTAGTGCCCAGGTCGGCAAAAGTATCTTCGTACTTGGCCTTGATCACCTGCACCTGGCCGACGATGTCTTCACCGGGTGGTGGCAAGGGCAACTGCAAGGCGGCTGCAGAACCGGCCGCGCACAAGGCAGCAAGAGACAGGCAGCAGGTGACGACGGAAAGGCGCGACAACATCCGGAAAATCCTTCGCAGAACGATGGGTAGGTTAAAAGCGAGTCGCAAGCTGTAAGCTTTCAGCCACAAGCTTACAGCTTAGCGCTTGATGCTTGTAGCTGCTTCTATAGCTCAAAACGCAACTCCGGCCAGATCGGCGGCGTGCCGCGCTTCTGGGACTCAAGGATGGCCCGGCACAAAGGGCACAGGCGCTGGTCCTGGAAAATCGAACGGTCCACCAGCGACCAGCGGGGCTGAGCCGGCAATAAAGTGCCGCAGAGCGTGCGATCGATGGAGCCACCCAGTTCCAATTGACGTGTCACCAGATGCACCCGCACTTCCTGGCAGGCGAACAGATCCAGCTGCTCGTCCGGCTCGATCAGTTGGTAGTTAAACAGGGACCAGGCAGGACGCGACATCGGGGGCTCCAGATCGGGGGGGCGCCACCTTAGCCGAAAGCCTGCCGGTAGAAAAGCGTCATAGCAGCGGTTTTAGCGTCGGCCAGACATTTTCCAGCAATTTGCCCTGGGCGCCGACAGCCGGGTGAAGTTGATCAGCCTGCATCAGCTCCGGATGACCACCCACGCCCTCAAGGAAAAACGGTACCAGCGGGATGTTTTTTTCCTTGGCCAGCGTGCCGAAGACTTCGGCGAATGCCGTGGTGTATCGCGGGCCATAATTGGGTGGCAACTGCATCCCCAACAACAGCACCTTGGCACCGCCGGCCTTGGACTGATCAATCATCGACGCAAGATTTTGTTTCAATTGCGCCGGTGGCTGCCCACGCAAGCCGTCGTTACCGCCCAACTCGATCACAACCACGTCCGGCTTATGCTCTGCAAGCGCCGCCGGCAGCCGCGCCAGGCCTCCGGCACTGGTGTCACCACTGATGGAGGCGTTGACCACTTTATCGTCGAAACCCTCCTTCTTGAGCCGTTGCTCCAGCAGTGCCACCCACCCTTTGCGGGTATCCAGGCCGAAACCGGCACTGATACTATCGCCAACGATCAGGACTGTACCCGCCGCTGCGTTCTGGGCCATGCACATAAAGGCCAGGCCAGCACTCAAAAACCACATTCGCATCGGATTCTCCATGGGCGCAAGCATTCTCACCGCGCGGAACCTCAGCAAAGTGGTTCCCAGCGCGGAAGGTGAACTGACTATCCTGCACGAACTGAGCCTGGAACTGAACAAGGGCGATAGCCTGGCTATCGTCGGCAGCTCCGGTTCCGGCAAATCCACCCTCCTCGGCCTGCTGGCCGGCCTCGACCTGCCCAGCAGCGGTGAAGTCACCCTCGCCGGCCAGGCGCTCAGCACCCTCGACGAAGACCAGCGCGCGCGCATCCGTGCCGAACACGTGGGCTTTGTGTTCCAGTCGTTCCAACTGCTCGACAGCCTCAATGCGCTGGAGAACGTCATGCTGCCATTGGAGCTGGATGGCCGCAAAGACGCACGCGCACGCGCCAAGCATCTGCTGGAACGCGTGGGCCTCGGCCAGCGCCTGACCCACTCACCACGCCAGCTTTCCGGCGGCGAGCAGCAACGGGTGGCGATTGCCCGCGCCTTTGCCGCCGAACCGGACGTGCTGTTTGCAGATGAACCCACCGGCAACCTCGACAGCCACACCGGCGAGCGCATCAGCGACCTGCTGTTCGAACTCAATAAAGAGAACGGTACGACCCTGGTGCTGGTTACCCATGACGAGCGCCTGGCTCATCGCTGCCGACGCCTGATCCGCCTTGAAGCCGGCCTGATGGTCGCCCCCCTGGAGCCTTGATGGCACGCTTGCCGCTGTTGCGCCTGTTCAGCCTTGCCATGCGCCAATTACTGCGCGATGCCCGCGCCGGTGAATTGCGTGTGCTGTTCTTCGCCCTGTTGGTGGCTGTGGCCGCCAGTACCGCTATCGGTTATTTCGGCGCCCGCCTCAACGGTGCCATGCTGTTACGCGCCACCGAGTTCCTCGGCGCCGACCTGGTACTCGAAGGCAGCTCACCGGCCCGCCCCGAACAAATCAGATCCGGGACCGAACTGGGCCTGGATCACGCTCGTGTGGTTGAGTTTTCCAGCGTCATTGCCACCGATAATGGCATCCAGCTCTCCAGCATCAAGGCGGTCAACGAGCAGTATCCGCTACGAGGTGAGCTCAAGAGCGCAGCAACACCCTTTGGGGACGAAACCCCGGGCGGCGGACCGAAACCCGGTGAAGCCTGGGTGGAGTCACGGCTGCTGACAGCACTGGACCTGAAAGTCGGCGACAGTATCGATGTGGGTATGAAGACCTTGCGCCTGGCACGCGTATTGACCTACGAACCGGATCGCGCCGGCAACTTCTATAGCCTGACGCCCAGGGTGATGATCAACCTGGCGGACCTGGACGCCACCGGGGTAGTCCAGCCAGGCAGTCGCGTCAGCTACCGCGAATTGTGGCGTGGGCCGCAGGCCAGCACCGCGCTGCAAACCTATCGTGACCTGATCAAGCCGGGGCTCGCCGCCAACCAGCGTCTTCAGGATTCACGGGACGGCAACCAGCAGATCGGCGGCGCCCTTGGCAAAGCCGAACGCTACCTGAACATGGCCAGCCTGGTGGCCGTGCTGTTGGCCGGTGTAGCCGTAGCCCTCTCGGCCAACCGCTTTGCCACCCGACGTTTCGACGCCAGTGCGTTGCTGCGTTGCCTTGGGTTATCGCGACTCGAGGCCATGGTGCTGTTCAGCCTGCAATTGAGCGTATTGGGTTTGCTGGCGAGCCTGGCCGGCGCCCTGCTCGGTTGGCTGGCACAGTTTGGCCTGTTCTATTTCCTGCACGACCTGCTGCCGGCGGACGTTCCCCCAGGTGGACTGTTGCCGGCCATCGCCGGGATCGGCACCGGGCTGGTCGCTCTCGCGGGTTTCGCCCTGCCACCACTGGCCGCACTCGGTCGCGTACCACCGCTGCGAGTGTTGAGGCGCGACCTGCTGCCCATCCCGTCCAGCACCTGGATGGTCTACGGCGCTGCGCTGTTCGCCCTGGGCCTGATCATGTGGCGCCTGAGCCTCGACCTGGTGCTGACCTTCGCCCTGCTGGGCGGCGGCGTGGTCGCCGCGCTGGTGCTGGGTGGCTTGCTTCTGCTGCTGTTGCAGAGCCTGCGACGCCTGTTGGCCAGAGCGTCCCTGCCCTGGCGCCTGGGCCTGGGCCAATTGCTGCGCCACCCGCTGGCGGCGGCAGGCCAGTCCCTGGCGTTCGGCCTGATCCTGTTGTCCATGGGCTTGATCGCCCTGCTGCGTGGCGAATTGCTGGACACCTGGCAAAACCAGCTGCCCAAGGACGCACCTAATTATTTCGCCCTGAATATCCTGCCGGCCGATAAGGACGCCTTCGGTGCCCGCCTGCTGGAAGTGCAGGCGCAGTCAGCGCCGCTGTACCCGGTCGTCCCAGGGCGGTTGATCAGTATCAATGGCGAGCCTGTACAGGAAATAGTCAGCAAGGACTCCAGTGGTGACCGCGCGGTACAACGCGACTTGAGCCTGACCTGGGCCGCCGACCTGCCGCCGGGCAATACCCTGACAGCAGGCTCATGGTGGTCGCAACAACCCACCGATGGAATTCCTGGAGTCTCGGTAGAAGCCAAGGTCGCGCAAAGCCTCAAGCTCAAGCTGAACGATCACCTGGTGTTCACCATTGCCGGGGAAAATCGCGAGGCGCGGGTTGCCAGCCTGCGAACCATCAACTGGGATAACTTCCAGCCGAACTTCTTCATGATTTTCCAACCGGGTACCTTGACGGACCTGCCGGCCACCTACCTGACCAGCTTCTACCTCGCCCCTGGGCATGATCAGCAGATCGTTGATCTGTCCCGCGCCTTTCCGGCGGTGACCATCCTGCAGGTGGAGGCGCTGCTGGAGCAACTGCGCAGCATCCTTGCCCAAGTGACCCTGGCAGTGGAATACGTGCTGTTGTTTGTACTCGCAGCAGGGATGGCCGTGCTGTTCTCCGGCCTGCAGGCCACATTGGATGAACGCATTCGCCAAGGCGCACTGCTGCGAGCACTGGGCGCAGAGCGCAAGCTGCTGGTCAAGGCGCGACGTATCGAGTTTGGCTTGTTGGGCGCAGTCAGTGGCTTGCTGGCAGCGCTGGGCACCGAGCTGGTGACGTGGGTGCTGTACCGCTATGCCTTCGACCTGGCCTGGCACCCGCACCCCTGGCTATTGCTGCTGCCTGTGATCGGCGCGGTATTGATCGGCGGTGCAGGGGTGTTCGGCACACGCCGTGCGTTGAATGCAAGCCCGCTGACCGTATTGCGCGAAGGCTGAGCGATCAATGATCCGCCTCCCTTACGGGGGCGGGCCAACGTCGCTTACTTCACGTACTCAATAGCGGTGATCCACCAGCACACCTCGCCTCCCGGGGTCTGCACAATGGCCTCATCGTCGACTTCCTTGCGCAGCAGCGCACGGGCCATCGGTGAATCGATCGAGATATAGTCCATCCGATCATAAATTTCGTCATAGCCGACAATGCGAAAACGCTTGGTCTCGCCCTGTTCGTTTTCAATATCGACCCAGGCACCGAAGAATACCTTTCCCTCCTGCTCGGGCATGTACTCCACCACCCGCATGTCTTCCAGGCGCTTGCGCAAGTAACGCACCCGCCGGTCGATTTCGCGTAGCAACTTCTTGTTGTACTGATAGTCGGCGTTCTCACTGCGATCCCCCAGGGAGGCGGCCCAGGTCACCTTACGCGTGGTATCCGGACGCTTTTCGCGCCACAGGTAATCCAACTCTTTCTTCAGCGCTTCATGACCTTCTTTGGTAATCAGCTTGGTACTCAAACGCATGCATCCCCAGGCAATGTCCATAGGTGCCGATAGGCCAGGAAATTACACCCTGGCGTCGGTTCGCGGACATTGATGATAAATGAACCCGAGAAAGTAGCCAGGCCAGTCTAACCATCCAAGGCCTGATCCAGTTCAAGCAGCACACCCCGCAGGCTCTGTCGCATGCCCGATACCTGCGAGGTCATCGCCCTGAGTGCTTCGGCTCGCTGACTGACCGCCAACGACTGGTCATGCAGTTGAGTGGTGCGCTGCTCCAAATCCCGGGTCTTCTCATCCAACTGAGTTTGCTGCTGCTGCAATCGGGCCTGCCATTGATCAAGCGCCGTTTCCCGTTCGACTGCAGCGAGTTTTTGTTGGGTCAGCTCCTGAGCGACGCGCGCGAGGCTGGTCAGCGTACTGTCCACTTCGAACAAACTACCGTGGTCGGCTGGCGCCATAACCTTGCGCTGCACCGAGGCGTCTGGCTCATTCAGGACAACAGGTGCAGCCTGCATAATGGTCACAGGCGCCTCGACTGGCATCTGCCGCGGCTCTTCTACAATAGGCTCGTGTACGGGAAGCTGGGTAGGCTCGGGAGGATTCGCCCCCGTGGCAGACACACTCATTTTCGACGAAAAGCGAATGGAAGGCACAATCAATGAAGCGCTTTCGATTGCCGGCATCATCGGAGCAGACATTCCCAGGGTGATCACTTTCATCACCAGCGCTTTCTTGATGATCACCGAGTGATGGTCCTCGGGCCTCGCAGGCGGCAGCTTGCAGCCTTTCAAATCGATAAAATGATAAGGAACCTGATTTTCGGTAGCACTACCCGTCTTAACGCCCGCCGCCGATGTAAGAATTTGTTTGAACACATGCATTGCCACATTCAGGTCGTCCTTGGACTCAACCCCGCCCAGAAAATACCTATCAAGTTTTTTGCGCAAGACTGCGACATAGACCCTGGAACTAGCCGGCTCAACCTCTTCATCCAAGCTATACACGAGGAAGTTGGAGGTAATCTGACCTACAGCAAACCCACAGAGCAATGCACCGTTGACCGGAGCATCCTGACCGTCACGTTCAAGAACAAGGGTACGTAGAAGCATCATGGTAATCAGGCCTCATTAAAAATTCGGAAAACATCTATAACCTTCAGACAAATACTCGACAATTAAAGGTCAATAAGCACAACACAATTGTTTCAGCGACCCGACTAGCGCGCACGTAGGAATTTTCTTATTAGCATTGATGGACGTTCCCAAAAACAGCTATTGCTCGTACCCTTTTTTCAAACTCCCCCCCTACGGTCACACCAAGCTAAATGATCGAAATAATCAACCTGACAAAGCACCTGAACAAGAAAAAAATAATCAGCGATTTTTCATTTAGCGCAAACAAACAGGAATGTCTTGGACTATTTGGAGAAAATCCTACAGCTAAAACAGCACTTCTCGATCTAATATCGGGCTCAACCACCCCTTCCGGCGGGCATATAAAAATCCAAGGCATCAGTACTAAAGCCCATCCACTCAAAGCGAAAAAACTAATCGGCTACCAACTTCAAAAGTGCGTCAGTCATCCTACGATGTCGGTTAAAGATTTCCTTGACTACATCGCAGCCATTCGCGGACTACGGGGTACCGAAAAACACGCACAGGTGGAGCTGGCTGCGACACGACTGGAATTGTTGCCGGTGCTCAGCGAGCCACTCGCAGCGCTCTCCGTTGGCTTGAAGCGCAAGGTCTCCATTGCCCAAGCCATCCTGCATGGCCCGGCATTACTTTTACTGGATGAGCCGACCGAGGGGCTCGCACCCGATCAGAAACACAAATTCATGACGCTCATCCAGTCATTGACACAAGAAATGACGGTAATCGTCGCTTCCAGCCACTGCGATGAATTGTCCAAGCTCTGTACACGCGCACTGGTTATCGCCGGTGATCGCTTGGTGGCCGATACTCTCATGCCTGATTTGCAACGGGACTCTCGCCATTTCCAGGCGGTCACCCTCGCTGCAGACGCCCCCTTGGACCTGCTGGCGCTCGCCGTACTGCCCGGGGTGGCAGGCATTGAAGAACATCGGCATGCCCCCGGTACAGTGACCGTCCTGGCCATGCCGGGGCACACCATCTACCCCCATATAAATACGCTCATTGCCAATCGCGGCTGGAAAATCAACTCACTGAACGTAGAGCCAGGTCGCATTAGCGACGTAGTTCACTATCTGAGCCGAGAGACCCCCCTTTGAAACTGCTGCCCGTCATTTTCAAGCGTCAGCTCGCTCATCATGCTGGCACCCCCAGCACCTATCTGAGTGTTGCCATTTTTTCAGTAGTGTCCGTGGCGCTGGGGCTGCACATGAGTTCTTGGCCAGAAGAAGACAGCAGCAACTTGCAGGTTTTCTTCCAGCTACACCCCTGGCTCTATTTTTTATTGATCCCTGTATTGGCGGCACAACTCTGGGCGGACGAGTCCAATACAGGTTTTCGCGACCTTATGAAAACATTACCCATCACGACCTTTGAATGGGTTATGGGTAAATTTTTTGCTGCCTGGGTCGTGTCGGGCATAGCCCTGATATTGACCTTCCCTCTCGTCATCATTGCCAATTACTTGGGCGGGGCGGACAACAGCGTTATCGCCTCGCAATTCATGTCGAGCTGGTTGCTGGCAGGCAGTTATTTATCTGTCGGTTGTTTTATTTTCACGCTGGTGCGTCAACGCACTGCCCTCTTCATATTGACAGTGGGCTTAATGCTCACTGTCAGTGGGTTCTCTTATTTGCTCGATGCACTTGAACATCAAGCCCCACTCTGGGCGGTAGACAGCTTGGTCTCCCTCAGCCCTTTTTCGAGGTACAGCGCTATCGACAATGGAAAATTCACGCTTCGTGACACACTTTACTTCATTAGCATGATCTTAGCCTTTCTCTCAGCGACAACAGTAACCCTCAACTACAAACATAGCTGAGAAGGAAAGCCCTCTATGCGACCGACTCTGCGCCCCGGCATGACACTCACTGTCATCTGGTTACTATTCCTGGCGTTCAACTTAGTGTGGGTAGGAAAGCTTCCTGATATCCGATGGGACTTTTCACAAGAGAAAACCCATACGTTATCTCCTCAAGTACGACAGTTACTCGCGTCACTGGAACACCCTCTGGATTTATATTACTTCAATGCCAAGAACGACCCGGAACGAAGCTACGCTTTGAAGCGCTATGGCAAGCGCATCAAAGACCGGTTGCAGGAGTACGAAAAAGCAGCGAAAGGCATGATTAACCTGCATCTTATTGATCCCGTGCCTTTTTCAGAAGACGCCTACAAAGCAAGGCTTTTCGGTCTCGACGACACTGCGGGCTTCATGGGTCTGATCGGCACCCGCGCCGGCCACGGAGCACAACGCATCGGCTCATTCAGCTTGGACCGGGAGCCATTGCTCGAATATGAAATCAGCCATCTGATCTACAAGTTGCAACATCCGGAGCGCCCCGTTATCGGACTGCTTTCAGGACTGGAGATGGGAGAATCTGCAGGCCGGCTGCTGGGGGAACTGCGGCGACATTTCAGCCTTATCAACTTGGAAGCGACCGCCAAGGGCGTACCGGAACAAGTCAAAACGCTCATGGTCGTGCACCCACAGGCGCTGCCTGCGCAATCGCTGTATGAAATTGAACAGTTTGTATTGAGGGGAGGTAAATTGATGGTATTTATCGACCCCGTAAGCGAGCAAAGCTTGGACATCACATCCGCCCCATCGCGACTGGCTGAGTTGCTTGCCGCCTGGGGGATAGAGATGCCAGCGGATAAATTCCTGGTCGACCACCGCTACGCGGCGTCGCAGGCTCCAGAGCCTGGGGAGCTCACAGTGCAGTATCCGGTCAGGTTGAACCTGCCTCGGCAGGCAATGAACACGTACGATATCAGCACCTGGAAATTGAATACCGTGACGGTATCGAGCAGCGGCGCACTCTTTGGCAGCAAAAAAGCTCGCACAACCCTCACTCCCCTTCTGCAAAGCTCCGGTCAATCCGAGTTGCTGGAAACCAACCGGTTTGCGTCAGCAATCGAGGTCGACTCCACGACCGATGAGGCCTCCCCCCGAGCGCAACAGCATGTGATTGCAGCCCGTATAGAGGGACCGGCCTATTCAGCATTCCCCGACGGCATTGAAGGGACGCCGACAGGTTTGCAAGAAGCGGCGCAGATCCATGTAGTGGTAGTCGCCGACACCGATTTACTCATGGATCAATTCAACAGCTCAGCACCCGATAGCAACGCGCTGTTTATCTTGAATACACTGGATAACTTGGCCGCCGGTGATGCGCTGACCAATATTCGCCCCCGCGCGCCAGCGGACACATCACCGCACAAGCTGGAACGGATGCGCCACAGCGCCGAACAGGCCTACGGTCAGAGAGCGATTGAATTGGAGCGGCGCCTGCTACGGACGGAACAGGAATGGCAAATGCTGAACCCAATGACGGTCCCCCTCGGCTCCCAGTCAGTGGACACTAACAACCAACTGGTGGCGCTCAACAAGGAACGCCTACGCTTACCGATGGAATTACATGCCTTGAGGGCCGAGACATACGCGCAGGTGCATCGCCTGGAGTTCGCTATAAAAATGGTCGCGACCTTGGCGATACCGCTGATGCTATGCCTTGTTGCCTGGATGGTTTTTCTAGGTAATCGACGGCGTCGATTGCAAGCGGAGGTCGTGCTCCACTGACCGTTCAACGCCTGGCAATCAGCCCCTGCCGGGCAATGCGTGTCAATTGTCGAATGACTTCCTGCGCGTTGCTCGCGCTGGGGGCCTGGATAACCGCCAGATCGAAGCTGTTATTCGCAAAACGAGCAAGAGAGTCGCCATCTTCAACAAACTGAATCAAGAATGCCGATGGCCGCCCGCTGCGACGTGGCCACCCGTCCAGATAACGTAAGAGCGTAGGCTGGTGCTTACCGCCCAGGAGGATTTTCGGATTGCGTTGGGTGAGGTCCGCGGTGATCGGGGCCAGGCGTATCAGGGGGCGTAGTGCATTCATTGTGTCGTGTCTCTGCCTCAAAAGTCTGCGGGCAGGTGAGAGGCAACACCGAACCAGCGCTTTAGCGGTATTTCGAAGTTGCCTCCGCAGGGGAAGACAGGCTTCTGTCGGGTCCTATTGAGACCCAGTGGCGCCCCGCAATTAGCTGTTTAAATCGGCGCATGAGCAGCATCCTAGAGAAGCCGGTGGGGCGGTGTCAAGAATCCTGAGCAACGAAAAGGCCCGCGCATGGCGGGCCTATCCAGGGTGTTGCAGAGCGATCAGTTAGCGATGGCGCGGTCGGCAGACAGTTTGCCGGCACCTTCCAGCAGCACCGCCAGGGAGCCGCCCAGCAAGGCCAGTGCGAACTCATAACCGTTGTTGGCCATGAACAAACCGTTATGGATATGCACCGAGAAGATCGCCACCAGCGACAGAATGGTCAGGCCCAAGGCGGCCGGGCGTACCAGCAAACCGATGATCAGGGCCAGGCCGGCAAAGAACTCGGTTCCGCCCGACAGCAGCGCCATCAGGGTACCCGGCGCCAGGCCGATGCTTTCCATCCACTGGGCGGTGCCTGCCAGGCCATAGCCGCCAAACCAGCCGAAGAGTTTTTGCGAACCATGGGCGGCGAAGATGATGCCGACCACGATGCGCAGGATGGTCAGGCCGTAGCCGGCACGAGTGGACAACAGGCTTTTGATCATTGGGCTCATGGGGTGAATCCTTTTCGAAGTAGGGGTTGGTTGGCCGCTATATTAATCAGTTTAAGCAATGATAAAAGCCGAAAAAATGCCTGATTAATATCGATAAAATCGATTATTTCCGTGAGGCGATTTTCGGCGATGGCGGCTCCAGGGACTCTCGCTCCCGATCGAACGCCAAGTAGTACTTGTTGACGCTATTAACATAGCTGACGCCCCCCATTCCCACCTGCTCCATGGCAATGCGTTCCACCTGGAAAAACCATTGGTTGGGATTCAGTCCACGGCGCCTGGCCTCGGCGCGCATACCCTGCACTCGCTCCGGCCCCATGTTGTACGCGGCCAATACGAAGGCCATGCGCTCGCGCTCGTTGAGCTTGGGGCTGGCGAAGAATTTGCGACGGATCAACGCCAGGTAACGCGCGCCCGCCTGCACATTACTGTCGAGACTTTCGATATTGTTGACGCCCACCCGCTGCGCCGCCGAGGGGGTGATCTGCATCAGGCCGGTTGGGCCTCCGCTGTTGCGCGCCCCCGGGTCGAAGGCCGACTCCTTGAACGCCAGCGCCGCGAGGTTCAGCCAGTCCATGCCTTGCTCACGAGCGTGTTTTTGTAACACCGGGCGCAGTTTTTCCAGGCGCTGGCGGTCGGCGCGGGCCAGCGGGTTGCGCACCTGGTAGAGGCGTCGGTAGATGCGCTGGAATGCCACATCCTGATCGGACGGTGTGCGATAGGTCTTGAGAAATCGATCAATACTGGCCCGTAGCATCGAGGCGTCCTGGCGCACAAACCAGTACTCGTCACCCGGTTCGCTGATGGCCACCTGCTTGTCGAAGCGCAACTTGGGCAGGATCTTCGACCAGCGTTCAGCAATCGGCTTCTCGACGATAGTCAGGTGAAAAATACCCGCCTGGACCATCTCCAGCACATCCTCCACGGCCAGGGTGGGGTCAACCCATTCCACCTTGACCGGCGGCTGTTTGTGCAAGGCCAGCTTCTGGTTGACCTGGCTGATGGCATCCGCCGCCGCGCTGCCGGTGGTCAGCGCCAGGGTACGCCCGGACAACTGCTCCAGCTTGGTAAACCGCCGCTCTCCCTTCACCCCGACCAGCCATAACGGCACACCACTGGCGATCGGATCGCTGGCGCTGATCTTGTGCGCGGCCTTTACATCCAGCAATTCACCGGGGGCCACCAGGTCGCCTTCGCCACGAGCCAGTGCGCCGAGCAGTTGGTCCTTGGCCTTGGGAATGATCTTGAGGTTGATTTCCTGGCCATCACGGGCGTGGCCATTGAGGTATTGCTCGAACGCACGCAGGCGATGGTATTCGACACCGATGGCCTGGCCCTGGACCTCGCCGGAACTGTTACGGCTCTGGTTGACCAGTACACGCAGGGTGCGACTCGAGCGAATCTCCGCCAGGTCGCGCACTTTGCCGGGCTTGGTCACTTCCAGCGGCCCGTCCAGACGCGCGACCGCCGCCATGGGCAGCAGCAGCGTCAGGCACAACATAAGCAACGCCGAGGGTCGGATCATCCGCTCTCCGGAAAGAATACTGGCCAATGCCCTCGCGAAAAACGAGGTATTGGGGGTCAGAAACAGAGCGCTTTAAGCGCTGGCAAGACGCGCAACGGTGGCACAGTGCGAGGCGTTCAGCCAACCACGATGTCACTTGCGACGTTCAAAGACAGCTATAACTCGTTGTAGTTCTTCGTTTTTCTTATAAATCTACAGCTCTGATATGCTTTCCGGCCGCAGGCGGAGATAGCACCATGCAACTCATTGATATCGGCGTCAACCTGACCAACCCCAGTTTCGACGAGAAGCACCAGGCCGTTCTCGACCGCGCCTATGCGGCCGGCGTGCAACAATTGGTGCTGACCGGCACTAGCGTCGACGGCAGCGAACAGGCCTTGGAACTGTGCGTAAACCTCGATGACAGCGGCCAACGCCTGTTCAGTACTGCCGGCATCCACCCCCACTCCGCCAGCGATTGGAACGGCGATAGCGCCAAGCGTCTGCGCGGTTTACTCAGCGAAAGCCGCGTACGTGCGGTGGGCGAATGCGGGCTGGATTTCAACCGTGACTTCTCACCCCGCCCGCAACAGGAAAAAGTCCTGGAAGAGCACTTGGCTCTGGCGGTTGAGCTCAAGCTGCCGGTGTTTCTCCACGAGCGCGACGCCAACCAACGCCTGCTGGAGATCCTCAAGGACTACCGCGACCACCTGAGCGCCGCCGTGGTGCATTGCTTCACCGGCGAACAACAGGCGCTGTTCAGCTACCTCGATCTCGATTTGCACATCGGCATCACCGGCTGGATCTGCGATGAACGCCGTGGGACTCATCTGCATCCGCTGGTCGGAGAAATTCCTCGCGGTCGTCTGATGCTCGAGAGCGATGCGCCCTACCTGCTGCCGCGCACCCTGCGTCCAAAACCGAAAAACGGCCGTAACGAACCCGCCTACCTGCCGGAAGTGCTACGCGAAGTCGCCCTGCACCGCAACGAAACGGTGGAGGACCTGGCTCAGCACAGCACCGCCTGTGCCCGCGCGTTTTTTGGGCTGCCTGCGGTGGATTGATGCGGCGCATTGACCCATGTCAAAACCGTTTTTCTGAGTAGCGGCACAATAATGGCACCTTGCCAATGCTGTTTCCGCTATCAGAGAAAACCTTCCATGGGTGCCTGGCTTAGCAATATCTCGCTGAAATACAAATTCTGGGCCGTCAACGCGGTCGCCTTTATCACGACCCTGCTTCTGGTGCTGTACGCCGTGCATCTCGAGCAGCAATCGCGCAGCCAGGCGTCCCAGGCCTCGGCACACGCCCAGGCGCAATTGCTCGGTGCCTGGCCGGCCGACAAAGCCCTGCCCAAGAGCGAGCACTGGCTGACATTTGCCCGCGGCCAAGTCCCACAGCTTGCCGATCAGGATCTGACAGCCCTGAGCACCACCACCGGTTGGGTCGAACTCAACCACATGCCGCTGTTCGGCGAAAACACGCTGATGGGCGCAGAAGTGATCGCCCGCCCTGATGGGCAATACATTGCCGTGCTCGCCCACGCACCCAGCCTCAGCCAAGTATTCAGTGAACGCTTCGCCAACTATGCCGTGGCGGTGCTGATCCTGATGCTGGCGATGCTCTGCGCGTCGCAATTGCTGATCCGCTTTCTGCTCAGCCAGCTCAATACCCTCAAGGACGTGATGCTGCACGTGGAGAAAACCGGCGACCTGTCGGCCCGCGTGCCATTGGCCTGCAAGGATGAAGTCGGCCAGATGGCCAGCGCCTTCAATGCCATGCAAGCGGGCTATCAGCGAGTGGTCAACACCGTCGCGCGCACCGCCAAGCTACTGGACGATGGTGCCGCTCGATTGGCCAGCAGCATGAACGAGGTACAACACGGCATGCTTGGCCAGCAAAGCGAGACCGACCAGGCCGCCACCGCCATCAACGAAATGACCGCCACCGTCTACCACATCGCCCAACATGCCGGCGCCACCCGCGACTTGTCCCAGACCGCCGACACCCTCGCTGGCAGCGGTCAGGAAGTGGTCACCCGCGTACAACAGTCAATCGCCGGCCTGTCTTCCGGCGTGCAGCAGACTGCCGAAATGATCCAGAAACTGGCCGAGGACAGCCAGAAAATCAACAGCGTGGTGAGTGTGATCCACAGCATCGCCGAACAGACCAACCTGCTCGCCCTCAACGCTGCCATCGAAGCCGCCCGCGCCGGGGAAATGGGCCGTGGGTTTGCCGTGGTCGCCGACGAAGTGCGCAACCTGGCCAAGCGCGTGCAAAGTTCCACCGACGAAATCACCCGCATGGTCTCAGCGCTGCAAGCCGGTACCCGTGACGCGGTGGACTTCATGCAGGAAAGCTCGTTCAAGGCCGACGACTGCGTACAACAAGCCCTGGAAGCCGGCGCAGCACTGGCCGAAATCACCGGTGCAGTGGCGCAGATGCGCGAAAGCAACACCCAGATCGCCGTCGCCGCCGAACAGCAAAGCCACGTGGCCGAAGAGATGAACCGCGCGGTGGTGAGCATTCGTGATGTGACCGAAAACACCGTGCAACAGACGGTGGATTCGGCGACCACCAGCAATGAGCTGGCGACGTTGGCTGGGGAGTTGAGCAAGGCGATTGGGCAACTGAAGCTGTAGGGCTTCTCCACCTGTAATCCGACTCCTACGATCGACTCCCCGTTTACCCGAAGTTTTGGCGAACCCTCCTAGCCGTCCTGGCGAATAGCGCCGACTTCTTTACCTGACGAATCTCTCCAAAGTCTCTCGCCTGATTATTCAGTGCGAGGGACCGCCGATGTACCTACCCGTCAATGCCCTGGTCGTCGGGGCGGCCTCTTGATTCCCGTGATTGCCAGCTTTGTCCTGGCCCCCATGGATGCCAAGGCGCCGGACGTTGAGCGCGTCTTTCGTGACTTTCGCGGTTGCCTGAATACCTTTGATGAGTGGGCCGGGAGCTTCTGGAGCGTTTCGGCACTGGAAGTGGAGCAGGTGTTCAAAGTCGGGGAAGAGGTGGCGCTGGTGGCGCCGGTCTCTTCCAACGCCCCAAGTAAAACGGTCGCCAGGTGCGATGCCCAGGGATCGTTGACTCTGGTGCATATGTTCGAAAGCACTCGATTTGTGCCAATCGGCAATACGCCGGTGATGCTGCAAGCCATTGCCCAGGACGGCAGCCCGCTCGGCGCACCACTCCATCGAACCATCGGCCCCAGCGGCATCCTCGAAATCACCGAGTGTGATCGCAACCAGCCGTACCAAATCACCTTCTATCCCAACGTTTCCAAGGATCACGTCAAGGCGCTGTATGCGTCTTATCAGTCGGTGA
>JAEAMG010000227.1_pt1 | contig 83756 bp, 82 predicted proteins | sample 8958741 | NCBI WGS metagenome assembly JAEAMG01 (sample SAMN16933256, study PRJNA681125) | bioreactor sludge metagenome | isolation source: anaerobic bioreactor treating anionic surfactant - SDBS | place: India: Bengaluru | collected 2019-02-28
TAAAAATCCAGTTTTAACGCTCACATTGGCTTTATTGATGCTTCAAAGTGGCTGGGTACATGCAGAGACTCGCAGTAAACTGACACCTACGACCTTTGAAACTACACTCAAAAATGGTTTAAAAGTAATTATTCGGAAAGATCACCGTTCTCCTATGGTCATGACGCAAATCTGGTACCGGGTAGGCAGCAGCGATGAATCGGGGAACTTATTAGGCATTTCGCATGTACTGGAACATATGATGTTTAAAGGTATGCAAAAAGTTCCCGATGATGAATTTACCCGCTTAAGCCGTATGTATGGTGGACGCATCAATGCTTCAACTTTTACCAATTACACCAATTATTACCAGCTTTACCCTAAAACCTATTTACCCCCTGGCTTTAGAACTTGAAGCAGACCGGATGAGCAATTTGCTGTTACGCCAGCAGGATTTTGACCCTGAAATTAAAGTGGTGATGGAAGAACGGCGCTTACGTACACTAGATCTTTAGCTTTCGAACGTTTTAAATGGATCACCTATCCAACCAGCCATTATCGCCAACCGGTGATTGGCCACATGAAAAATCTGCAAAACATCCAGCTTGAAGATATCAAAAAATGGTATCGTGACTGGTATAGCCCCAATAATGCCCTCCTTGTGATTGTCGGTGATGTCGACACTGAACAAACCTTGCTGCAAGTACAAAAGTATTTTGCCGATATCCCTGTCAGAAAAACCCCGCCACGCAATGACGTATTAGAATTTGACCATATCGGTTATCGCCATATGGAATTGAATTTTCCTGTGAAAGTACCCAACCTGTTTATGACCTGGAACGTGCGCTCACTGGTCACAGCCAAAAATCCGCAAGATGCTTATGCCTTAACCATCATCAAGAACATCTTGGACAGTGGAATTTCTTCACGACTGCAAGATAATCTGGTGCGGGACAAAAAAATATTAACCTCGGTCAGTGTATCTTACGATCCTTATAGCCGCGGAGATAGCTTATTGAGTATTTCAGCCTTGCCTATAGACGGATTGAGTTTGCCAGAGGCAGAACAAGCCATTCAAGCTGAAATTGAGCTGCTCAAAACGGAGCTGGTCAAACCCACAGAAATCAAGCGAGTGACAGCTAGATATGTCTCCAATTTAGTCTATAGTCAGGATGACATTGCCGGACAAGCCCAGATGATCGGCAATCTGGAGATTAACGGTTTAAGTTTTCGCTTGATGGATGAACTGCCCAAACATTTTGAAACTGTCACTCCGCAAGATATACAACGCATAGCGAATATTTATTTCAGCCGTGACAATTTGAGCACCTTATACCTTTTTCCTGAAAATAAAACCCAATAGTGGAATTTGCTATGTTCAAGCTGCATTCTCGCCTTATCTTTGTTTCTATGATGATCTGGGTTCAAGCGGCAAGTGCTGAAATTGATTTAAATACTCTCCCCGATGACTATTCAACACAGCTGAAATCAATCCCCCTGTTACAAAGCTTGAAAATCACCCATCCACAAAATCAATTCCACGCCCCCTATGTGCATGAGCTAAAAAACAGATATCAAATTCGTACGCTATTTGTAGAATCACAGGATTTACCTATGGTTGATATTCAGCTGACCTTTAATGCAGGCTCGGCCCGGGATGAAGAAATCGCACCAGGTTTATTTGGTATTGCTAATATGGCAGCAAAATTAATTGATGAAGGAACAGAAAAATATACGGCCAATGAAATTGCCCATATTTTTGAAAATGTAGGGGCACGATTTAGTGCTCAGGCGTATCGGGACATGTTTATTGTAAAATTACGGGTATTGTCTGAGCCTAAAAAACTTGAACCGGCTATAGCCATGCTGCTGGAAGTACTCAACCATTCCACCTTTAAAAAATCCAGTATCAATCTGGTATTAAGCAATACTCAAGTAGGCCAGAAACAGATCCAGGAAAGCCCTGGCCGCATGATGAATATCCTGTTTTACCGTGCTTTATATGGAAAACATGCCTATGCCGAACCCATTACCGGGACTCAGCGCAGTATTAGCAAAATCACACCGGCACAATTACAGCAGTTTAAGGAACAATTTTTGGTAGCACAGAACCTGAATATTGCCATTACCGGTCAACTCAGTCCCAAACAGGCACAGCAACTTGCTGAACATAAAACACGGAGAAAAAGCTAGACCTCTAGCTCAACCAGTCGATAACTCAGGTTTTGATATTCGCCATATCAAGTTTAACTCCAGTCAGGCACATGTGATGATGGGACAACTGGGCCCTACACATTTTGATCCGGATCGACTCGCCCTAGAAGTGGCCAACCAGATGTTTGGGCGAAGTGGTTTTAATTCTATCTTAATGAAAGAACTACGGGTTAAGCGCGGTTTTACCTATGGAGCTTATAGTTCATTTTCATTTAGTCAGGCTCCCGGAACTTTTAGTTTTAGTTATTCCACCCGACAAGACCAGTTGCTCGACAGCATACAGGTTGCTCATCAGACCTTGATCAATTTTGTCAGCCAACCTATTAACCCAAAACAGCTGGAAGAAACCAAGGCCGGGATGTTACGCGCTTTTCCAAATAATTATAGTAGTAATGCCAGTATCAATGCACAGTTAGGTTCGCTAGGATTTTACAATCAGCCCGCTGACTACCTGAGCAATTATCCCAAATTATTAGAAAAAATTACCTTGCAAGATGTTCAGAATGCCCTTCAAAAACATCTGCATCCTGAATGCCTCACTATTATTGTGGTCAATGATAAATTAGACAAAGCCGCGCTGGAGACAACACTTAAACAAGATTTAAGTCCCCAAGTTCACTCAAACACGCCTTCGGTTGAGCCAATCCCTAAAACAATTATTGCTCCGCCTGCAAAGGAGGTAACTGATGAGCCTGTGTCATCTCCAGATGATGCGCTTGCATCAATTTGAAATATTGTGCATAAGGAATCTGAGGTTGCTGTATCAAGAGCAGGGCCATTTCTTGGGTCGCCGGATAATTGGCTTGAGCTGAAAGTTGTACTACATTTTCAAATTGTTTAACAGTAATGGGACGATGCAGGGCAATAAAAGCAAGAATCAGAATAATGGCAATGATTGTAACGACAAATCCGTTATAAATATCTTCCAGCTTTATTTGAGATTTTAATTGAACAATTTTCTGTACAGCGCTATGCATAACCTACCTCGAATTCAAGGTAGTGTAGGATGCAGCATAAAGAAGTACAAGCAGATTTGCTCAATTTCGCCATATTTACCACAGAAATCAAGCAAATCAATTCAGCGATTAGACAATGACATTCCGGATTACTGCAAAGTAAAGCACCAGTGCGATAATCACTAATACCACTAGAATTGCAAAAGCCCCCACTCCTCTTTCAGCATGCACGGGATGCAGTTCATCATCATCAGCTATGCGCAGCAACTCACCATTATAGATACTATAAAAATCCTCACGTTGCTGTATATCAAGCTGGCGAGTAAAATCATAAACTCTTTTACGCTGTGCCAAACAATAATTACCCAAGTGAATTTCCTGATGGAAAATGGCTTCATCTAAATTTTTACGATGCTGATGTGCAAGTTCAATGATTTGATCTACAGTAGGAGGCAAATCGAATGTAAAACCATCTAATGTTTTTGTCATATTATTCTCCTTATATTTTCAAACTCTCATTAACATACTAAGCAAAAATCATTTTGTATATTGTTTAATCATGTAACCTTGAATTTAATAATATAGCCCATAGATATTGTTTGACAATTTAGGTGCGATGTAATATTAATTTAACAATAGCTAGTTAAATTGGTATCAAGACAAACTTATTAGTCTATCTAGCAATCATAATTACAATAAGGAGTTTAATATGATTCAACAAATCTCTCATCAAGACTTAGAACATGCATATGCAGATGCAGTCAATACAATTCAGTCTCAAATGAATTTTGCAGATGCAGTTCAAAAACTGGAAGAAGTGGCTCGTGCCGGACATGGTAAGGCTGCCTTATTTTTAGCAGAACTTTATTATCAAGGTTTCCGAGTAGAACGCGACTCACTCAAAGCACAATATTGGCAGAAGCTGGCCACGATGCAAGCCTAATAAAACGTCACCAAGGTGGCGTTTTTTAATGCCTTCTCTTTCTAAATACATATTTATTTACATAGTTTCTCAAAGCTTACACTGAACTTTCATCTTCATTCCTTACAATAACTGCTGAATTCACTACATGTATTCGGGTATGAATCAAATTAATTCATTACAGCCTATTCCTAAAGACTTATTTTTTAAGATCACGATTTTAAAATCTATGATGTATTGTGGTGTACTGTGGGGTTTATATCATCAGCAGGGTTGGGCCATGATGTCTGATCATGAAGATTTTATTTTTCCCTTTTGGCTAAACGGCCTACAGGCACAAAAATATGCCGAACATCATTGGCCAAATTATATGCCGCGTAAAATTACTTCAGCGGATTTTCAGGACTTGCTGTTACCAACACTCACTCGTTTAAATGTTACCCCTGCACTTTGTAATTCATCTAGCCAAAAATTTAAATTGACCACACAACAGATGCGGCATTTCTTTTTTGCTGAATCTTTACAATCTGCTTGAGGGTTTGCGGCAAATATTAAAAGTGAAATTCAGAGAAATGTAAATTTTTATTAATGACCTGAAAAGTATTTGCATTTTTCTGATTTCGCGCTAAGTTTAATGTCAAATAAGGAACAAAAAGGATGATAATAAATGACTAATGTTGCACAAGTTATTCACGATAAAATTGATAAAACCATTTTTACGATTGATCCAGAATCAACGGTACTTGAAGCAATTTCGCTTATGGCAGATAAAGGCATTGGTGCACTGGTCGTGACTGATCAAGAGAAAGTGGTCGGTATTCTTTCTGAACGTGATTACATGCGTAAAGTGACGTTGATGGAACGGACCTCTAAAGAAACGACAGTCGGTGAAATCATGACTACTAAAGTACTGACCGTGACTAAATCCACCAGTGTTGAAGACTGTTTAAGTTTAATGACTGATCGCCATTTACGTCATCTTCCTGTAGTTGAAAATTCAAAACTGGTAGGGTTAATCTCGATTGGTGATTTGGTCAAAGCCGTAATGGAAGATCAGCGCAAACTCATCGATCAATTGCAGCAATATATCGCCAGTTAAGATTTCAAGCACATTAAAAAACCTCTCGAAATGAGAGGTTTTTTTAATCCCTTTAAAGCTCCCTTTCATAAAGAGAGACTTTAGCTATCTCTTATAAAGATGGAAAAAGAAACCTTCTTTAAAAAAATGAGCACATATGATGTAAGAGAGAGATTTTATAATTAGTTCAAGCCTAATTTTTCTGCCACATAATCCGAGTCTTTATCGCCACGACCCGAAACATTCACGACAATTTTCACATCTTTTGCCATTTTGGGTGCTTCACGCAAAGCCCAGGCGACTGCATGAGAACTTTCAAGTGCAGGAACAATTCCCTCTACACGTGAAAGTGTCATAAAAGCATCCAGGCATTCCTGGTCTGTTGCTGTGGTATATTCCACACGACCCAAGTCTTTCAACAAGCTGTGCTGTGGACCTACGCCCGGATAATCCAGACCTGAAGCAATCGAGTGTACCGGCAAAGGCTCACCTTGTTCATCTTCAAGGACATAACATGCCATTCCGTGAAGCTGGCTCGGTTTACCCAAAGTCAGGGTAGCTGAGTGCATCGTAGTATCCAGACCATGGCCTGCTGGTTCCACCCCAACAAGTTTTACATCGGCATCGTTTAAAAATGCAGAAAAGGCACCCATGGCATTCGAGCCACCACCAACACAAGCTACGATATAATCCGGGTTTGAACCAAAACGGTCATTGGTCTGAACTTTAATTTCATCACCAATAATTGCCTGAAAGTCACGCACCATTTTCGGGAATGGATGTGGACCAACCACTGAACCAATCGCATAAATAAAGTTTTTCGGATCTTTGAGATATTCTTCAAACGCGCTGTCTACCGCATCTTTTAATGTTGCCGTACCACGGGTAACAGAAATCAGGTTGGCACCCAAGATCTTCATCTTCACCACGTTCGGATGTTCTTTTTCAATATCTACCTGTCCCATATGAATTTCACATGGAATACCGACTAAGGCACATGCAGTTGCAAGAGCTACACCATGCTGGCCTGCACCGGTTTCAGCAATGACTTTTTTCTTACCCATGTATTTGGCAAGTAAAGCTTCGCCTAGGCAATGGTTAATCTTATGTGCACCAGTATGGTTTAAATCTTCACGTTTCAGGTAAATTTGCGCTCCACCCAATTGGTCAGACAAACGCTTGGCATGAAACAGCGGACTTGGACGACCCACATAGTTGGCAAATAAATCGGCTAGTTCATTCTGGAATTCTGCAGTATGGCGAATTTGCTCATACGCGACATTAATTTCATCCATCGCTTCTTTTAAATGAGGCGGAATAAACTGACCACCATATTGTCCAAAGAAACCTTCTTCATTGGGTAATGGGATGCCATTAATTTGATGATCCATTTTCAATTCCTTCATTTAAAAAGAACGCATTTAATTTCAATGCGTTTAACGAGCCAAATATTTTGTCATGTCTTCCACGCCCTTTAAGGTCATGGGATACATATGATCTTCAAAGATTTGTTTGATCTGACCAATGGTATGGGTGTAATGCCAATAACTGTCTTGTTCTGGATTAAGCCAGGCCGTCTTTTCAAAATGTTGACGTAAACGCTGTAACCAGACATTACCTGCTTCATCATTCATATATTCAACAGAACCACCCACTGAGTTCAGCTCATAAGGTGCCATACTGGCATCCCCTACCACAATTACCCGATAGTCGCGCCCATAAGTATTGAATAAATCCCAGGTATTCATGCGGGTATTAGAACGGCGGATATTGTCTTTCCAGACATAGTCATACAAACAGTTATGAAAATAAAAATATTCTAAAGTTTTAAATTCGGTTTTGGCCGCGCTGAACAGTTTTTCACATTCAGCGATATACGAGTCCATCGACCCACCAACATCGAACAACATCAGCACTTTAATACGGTTGCGACGTTCCGGAACCAGCTGTACATCTAAAATCCCTTGCTTGGCGGTTTCACGAATCGTGCTGTTAATATCAAGCTCTTCAGCTGCGCCTTGACGGGCAAACTTGCGTAAACGGCGGAGTGCCATTTGCATTTGCCGTGTACCTAAAATCTGTTCATCATCCAGGTTTTGGTATTTACGCTGTTCCCAAACCTTAACCGCAGAACGTTTACGTCCCGGCCCACCAATACGCACACCTTCAGGATGATCACCATACGCCCCAAAGGGTGAAGTGCCACCGGTACCAATCATCTTGTTACCGCCTTGATGCTTCTTGTGCTGCTCACGAAGACGCTCTTCCAGCATCTTCATCAGCTCTTCCAGTGAGCCGGCTTTTTTCAGTTCTTCCCGCTGCTCAGGCGTGAGATGCTTTTCCAGAAGTTCCAGATCAAACCAGTCTTTTGGTAACTTATGCACCTGATTAAGCAAATCATCCAGATCAAAAGTGGAGATGCCATCAAAGTAATCTTTCATGGCTCGGTCAAACTTGTCAAAGAAACGCTCATCTTTAACCATAACCGTTTTTGCGAGTTCATAGAACTCTTCCTGATTGGCAAACACCAAGCCTGAAGCTACAGCTTCATTCAGATCAATCAGTTCACGGGTTGATACTGGCACACCGTATTTGCGTAAGGTATAAAACAATCGCACAAACATGCGTGTTTCTCCCTTAGCGACGCGACATAAAGGCTAAACGTTCAAGCAACTGGACATCTTGCTCGTTTTTAATCAATGCACCATATAGGGGGGGAATCGCCTTGGATTTGTCATGCTTGCGTAAAATATCTTCAGGCATGTCATCTGCCATCAGCAAGCTTAACCAGTCAATCAACTCAGAGGTGGATGGTGGTTTCTTTAAGCCTGGAATCTGGCGAAGCTTGAAGAAGACCTGTAAAGCTTCATTGACCAAAGCTGCAGACACTTGCGGGAAATGCACGTCAATAATTTCACGCATGGTCGCTTCATCAGGGAATTCAATATAATGGAAGAAACAGCGGCGCAAGAATGCATCTGGCAGTTCTTTTTCATTATTTGAAGTAATAATCACGATAGGACGCTGTGTCGCCGTGATGGTTTCCCCTGTTTCATAAACAAAAAACGACATTTTGTCGAGTTCATGCAATAAGTCATTCGGAAACTCGATGTCTGCTTTATCAATTTCATCAATCAACAAGACACAGCGTTGTTCACTGGTGAACGCTTCCCACAATTTTCCAGGCTTGATGTAGTTTTTAATATCATAAACACGATCATCACCTAACTGGCTATCACGCAAACGGGATACAGCATCGTATTCATACAGGCCTTGCTGGGCTTTCGTGGTGGACTTGATATGCCAGGTCAGCAGCTTCAGTCCCAAGCTTTCTGCGACTTGTTCGGCAAGTAGGGTTTTACCTGTGCCCGGCTCACCTTTAACCAAAAGCGGCTTTTGCAAGCTACGTGCCGCTTTAACGGCAAGTTTTAAACTATCAGTCGCAATGTACTGATCTGTACCAAGAAATTGTTGAGTATCCACAGACATGATTTAACCTTATTGTTTTATTTAAAGTGGTGAACTATTGTTGTTTGCGACAAACTTTGCTTTGTTGGCCATATATTTTGACCATAAAGCGCCAATGATCAGGCCAAGCCCGATCACAAAGAGAATGAGAGAAGCATTGGTCCAGACCAAAGCTTTTTCTTTGGTTAAAAGACCAAATAGCAGTCCAAAAAAAGCCGGAGCGATAGCAGCATTATTTCCTTCAGAAACTGTCGGCGTGAGTAAAATAGCAAAGCCGATGAGCCATGTCATTCCACCTAGCGGCTTAGGCAAACGTTTTGCAATAACATACCAGGCCCAAAGAATAATCACGCTTCCTAGCAGATATACCGTGACGGCAATGCTATCTTCAGGAATTGAATCTAGTAGTGAAAAAAAACTATTCATCGTTACAACTCCTGATTAGCCTTTAAGCACCACGCAGCCCTTCGGGTGCAACCGCATTCGGATTGATTAATCCTTCTGGAGGGACTTGAATAAAGAAACCTTTGGTTTCAATAGAGTCAATCACATGTAATACATTGACACGCGCCAGTTTACGGCTTTCGGTTAACTCCAAATCCATAACAAAAGTTGCACGACCAAATGCAACACGCATCGCTTCTGGCAAGATTTCCAGCGGATTTACTGCCTCAGCTTCATTCTCAGAAGTTTCTGGACGGGCGATGTAAAGATACATTTCATCTTTTTTGCTAGATTTAAAAATTGAACAGTGCATAGTTGAAACAGGACTCATAAAACTCAGCACAAAGCATACATTAAAAAAAAGACCGATACATTAGTGATTATTAACGCATCAGTCGTGATTGTGTGTAAATGTTAATTCTTTGAACAAAATGGTTAAAAATTAGTCCATCACTTTCATTTGCGTAGACAGATAACTTTCATCTGCATGTAACACATCAATCAGTGGCTTGGTCAGAACATCATAGCGCCAACCGAGCAGATAAGCGGGCAAATCCTGTTCATCATTATGAAATACCACATGCTGATATAGTGCATTAAGCCATTTTTTACGCATCAATACTTCTTTAGGTACAGTAGTTTCTTGTACCACAGCCTGAATGACATTCTCCACTCTTTCACCAATTTCTTTGGATGAGTGACGAATTGGACGTGCCATACGCAGTGGCCATTCTGCCTGTTCAGGCAAAAATTTAAGTAGGTCCAGAATGGTTTTACCATATTCACGCACAATATTTTGACGGATATCCTTAATGCTGGACAACTGGAAATGATTACGCGGATTTTTTTCCACCAGATCAATCAGGGTAGAATTTTTCAGAATAAAGCTGCGAGGATAATTCAAGGCTTTGACCATCTGTTCGCGCCACACAGCCAGTTGTTGCAACTGCATCAATTGACGGCGTGAATGCCGGTAGTTTCCAATATCGTGATAAAGCAACTCTAGCGGTGTTTCCTGACCAATTTCATGGGTCAGATGACGGCAATCTTCCAGGGCAAAATCCAGTAAGTGCTTATCGCCTAATTCCTGCTGGATTTTATTCGATAGATTCATTAAATATAGTACGTCATTCGCCGCATAGGTGAGTTGCTCCGAGCTTAACGGACGCGCCAACCAGTCAGATCGGGTCTGGTCTTTATCAATGTCCACATCCAGCATGTGCTTTAACGCATTTTGATAGCTTACCTGTAGCCCATGGCCTAAAAAAGACATGCCAATCTGGGTATCAAAAACATTGCTTAGGCTTTTTTGCTGTGAGTAATGATAAATTAAATCAATATCTTCACTGCAGGCATGGAAAATATTCTGCTGGGCCTGAAACAATTTTTTCCAGAATGCCGACAGGTCTAAACTTGTGCCATCAAGTAAAAAAACCCGATCCGCAACATTAATTTGAAATACACCGAGTTTAGGCCAAAGAGTATCCACCTTGATGAATTCGGTATCCAATCCATAAATGGATGTCTGCCCCATCAAGTGCAGAATATCTTCTAAATCTTTTTGTTGATGAATGAACTGAAACATATTACCGAGTCTAAAAGCAGATTCTCTTGAAAAGTATATTAACCGATATATAACATTTAGATATAACAAAATCTACATCTAGCGCATATATTCACCATATTTTAATTTTTAAATAAAAAATCAACATTTTTTTATATTTTTTTTGTATAAGTTTAAGACTATTTTTCTCGTAAATGCCACCCTGTTCTTATTCTTGTTAAAAATAATGAAATAAGCACCCTGGTACTTATTTCATACGCATACGATTATGCACCGCCTGACTTAAAGTATGGCTATCCACATATTCAAGTTCTCCCCCTTGAGGAACACCTTGAGCAATCCGGGTCATTTGAATCGGTAAATGCTTGGTTGCTTCAACCAGATAATGTGCTGTCGCCTGACCTTCTACAGTAGCATTGGTTGCCAATATAACTTCTGAAACCGTGCCCTGACTCAGGCGCTGAATCAGATAGGGAATCCCGATTTCTTCTGGCCCAATTCCGTCCAGTGGAGACAAATGTCCACCCAGCACATGGTATTTACCCCGAAAACTGCCACTTTGTTCAATCGCCATCACATCTGCTGGTGATTCCACCACACAGAGCAGCTGATCATCACGTTCATGCGAAAGACAGATATCGCAGACTTCATTTTCAGTGAGCGAATGACAAACGCTACATTCCTGAATATAGGTAGCTGCTTCATTTAAAGCATGTGCCAACCCGACTGCACCTTCCCTGTTTTTCATGATCAGGTGTAATGCCATGCGCTGAGCCGATTTCGGCCCAACACTTGGCAGAATCCGTAAGGCTTGAACCAGTTGATCAAATCGATCACTAAACACTGGACGTATTCCTTAGAATAAACCTGAAAGACCTGGTGGCAAGCCCATACCAGAATTAGCCGCTTTCATTTTTTCTTCAGAAATGGCTTCGGCCTGACGTGCAGCATCATTCATTGCAGCTGCGATTAAGTCTTCAATCATATCTGCATCGTCTTGCAGCAATTCAGGGCTGATTTCGATACGTTTTACCACGTTACGGCAAGTCATGGTGACTTTCACCAGACCGCCGCCTGCTTCAGCATGAACTTCAGTTTGCGCAAGCTGTTCTTTGGCCTTTTTAACATTGGCTTCCATATCTTTTTGCATGCGCTGTGCTTGCTGCATCAACATGTTAATGTTCATAAAATACTCCGAACACAAAACTTAAAAATAAGATAAAAATTTAAATTAAATCTAAACCACGACTAATGTCGCGAATAATATCATCAATATCTTCCAAACCAACAGATACACGGATTAATCCTTCACGAATCCCTGCAGCTTCTTTGGCTTCTGGTGAAAGCTTACCGTGAGTTGTAGTTGCTGGATGAGTAATAGTTGATTTCACATCGCCCAGGTTACCGGTAATGGAAATAAACTGGGTATTGTCGATAACTTTCCAAGCCCCTTCACGCCCACCTTTGACTTCAAAGGACACAATACCGCCAAAACCGCTTTGCTGTTTGGCTGCAAGCTCATGACCGATATGTGAAGGCAAACCAGCGTAATACACTTTTTCTACTTTGTCGTGCTGATTTAAAAATTCAGCCAGTTTTTGTGCATTTGCTGAATGTTCACGCATACGTAAACGCAGAGTTTCCAGACCTTTCAAAAAAACCCAGGCATTAAATGGACTCATTGACGGGCCAGTGGTGCGGACATAACCAAATACTTCTTCAAGCAGTTTGTGATTACCTACCACAGCACCACCCAAAGCGCGACCTTGACCATCCAGATATTTGGTTGCTGAATAGACAACCAGGTCAGCCCCTAATTTAATTGGCTGTTGCAATGCCGGCGTACAGAAGCTGTTATCAATCGCCAGTAATGCACCATTGGCATGAGCCAGATCAGCCAAAGCCTGAATATCGGCAATTTCAGCCAGTGGATTGGATGGAGATTCAACAAACAGTAATTTGGTTTCAGGTTTGATTGCATTTTTCCACGCATCAAGATCGGTTAAATCAACAAAATCGACTGCTATACCAAATTTAGCCACGTATTTTTCAAAAAGAGAAACCGTTGAACCAAACACCGCACGTGAACAGATGACGTGATCGCCCAGTTTCAAATAAGACATAGCCACAGCCATGATGGCTGCCATGCCAGTACTGGTTGCAACAGCACGTTCCGCACCATCTAATGCGGCAAGGCGCTTTTCAAACATCGCAACTGTCGGGTTGGTAAAGCGCGAATAAATGTTGCCAGGTTCCTGACCAGAAAACTTAGCTGCGGCTTCTGCTGCATTTTCATAGACGAATGATGAAGTGAGAAAAATTGGTTCACCATGCTCGCCTTCAAAACTGCGTGTATGACCTGTACGAATAGCTAAGGTATCTAATTGGTATTCAATGTCGTCTTGTTGGCTCATTTGTATTACCCAGTCCTGGACTGTATTGCTAATAATTGCCAACATTTTGAGCGTCTATGGCATTTAAGGTCAAGGTATAATGCATAAATATCGCCTACACTTCGATCAATCCCCATATGTCAGCACACCCAGCAATGATTCAAGTTAAAAATAAAATTGCCAAACATAAAAGCAAACTCAAAAACCTGTCAAAGACTTTATTTAACTCAAAATCACTGGTTTTATCGCAAGCCACTCCCTATGAAGTCATTGCAGAGTACAAACAAACACGGGTACGTTACTACGCCTCACCGGATAGACAATATAAAGAACCCCTGGTTTTTGTTGCCCCCCTTGCAATCAATATGGCCATTTACGACCTGTACCCGTACCGCTCATTGGTCAAAAACTTTCAACATAGTGGTTTTGATGTCTATCTGCTTGAATGGGGCCGATATAATTATAAAGATCGCTTTCTCAATTTCATGTCGTTTATTGATGATGCGATTCCGCATTGTATTGATCAGATCCGGACGCATTCAAATAGCGATGAAATTTCACTGCATGGCTGGAGCATGGCAGGCGTATTTGTCATGTTGTATTGCGCACTACATCAACCAAACCACGTTAAAAATTTAATTGTATTGGGCAGTCCGGTGGACAGTCATGCCTCGGGTCGTACCGGTAAACTTTTTCAAAAGGTCAATCAGCTGATTGCCAAAAATAAAGCCCTGCAAAACAAGATTTACTCAGGAACTGTGCCCAAGCATCTGATTCATAGCCCAGGCCTACTGAACTCACTCGGTTTTAAAATGATTGATCCTGTGGGATGGATACAAAGCCAGAAACAGCTTCTAGCCAACCTCGATAACCTGCAAGCCTTATATGAACACGCCACCATGGGTAATTTCCTGAACCGGATGATTGATTACCCGGGGGGTATCAATCAGGACATGATTTTTAATGTCTGGCTACAAAATCCGCTCAAAAACGGTGTTATCAGATTACAGGATAAGCATATCGAATTAAAACATATAGCCTGCTCTTTACTGATAGGCGCGGGTCGTAGCGATCGGATTGTTTCAGAAGAGGCCGTTAAACCTTTAATTGAATTGACAAATAGTCAGGATGTCACGTTTACTCTTATCCCAGGTGGTCATTTGGGACTCATGTCTAGCCAGTCCAGTGCCAACGAGTTCTGGCCTTTCATGACTACCTGGCTAAAACAGAGATCGAGCAAAATATAAAGGAAACATCATGATTCAGTCAGTTGCATTTATCGGCTTAGGCGCAATGGGTTACCGTATGGCAGCGCATTTACCTCAACATTTTGATACGGTGTATGTATGGAACCGCAATTTCGAAAAAGCCAAACAGCATGCAACTGAATATGGCACGCAAGCCGTAGAACTTAAACAGGCTGTTCAGGCAGATATCATTTTTTCTTGCCTGCCAACCAGCCAGGAAGTCGAAGACCTCATTGCAACGGTTCAGATTAAATCGGGCGCAGTATGGGTCGACTGCACCAGTGGTGTTCCTGAATCTGCGAAAAAGCTCAACCAGCAGTTAAAAGCATGGGATGTAGATTTTCTGGATGCACCAGTCAGCGGGCAAACCATTGGTGCGGAAAATGGCACATTAACCGTAATGATTGGTGGTGAAGCTGCTGCTTTTGAAAAAGCCCTTCCTGCAATTCAAGCCTTCGGCAAACTGATTAAACATGTCGGTGAATCAGGTGCAGGTTTCGCAGTCAAAGCGGTCAACAATATGCTCTTAGCCGTCAATCTTTGTTCAGTGGCCGAAGGTTTTACCACCTTAAAAGTGCATGGGGTAAATCTGCATGAAGCTTTAGACTGCATTAATGCGTCAAGCGGTAAAAGTGGCGTAACGGAAATGGTGTTACCACAACGTATTTTAAATCGTGCCTTCCCGCTGACTTTTGCTCTGCCATTATTGGCAAAAGATACCGGCATTGCACTTGATCTGGTTCGTGATGCCAAACTGTCAGCACCGGTGATTGCCTTGACTCAAAGTCTGATTCAGGCAGCCAGTAATTTAGCAGAAAAAGACAGTGACTTTTCTAGTGCTGTGAAAATGTACGAATCTTGGAATAAAATTACACTTGAGTAATTACTCGCCATTGAATAATAATAAATAAACCTAATATTGTGTAGAAGTGCTCTACACAATATTCTCACAGAGGAAACCCTCATGACCAAGCTTAGTGTTGCAGTTTTGGCTAGTTTTACAACTTTCTTTGGGGCAACTGTTTTTGCAGCGACAGCAGAGCAAGAGTGCCAACAATTAAAAAATGACCATGATGTCATTTATGCCTCTAAAGGTTTTTGCTTTAAAGACCCGGAAGCCAAGGCCAAGTTCGGCAATGACAATTGTTATACAACCAAGCCCAAATTTTCAGAAAAAGAGCAACAACGACTTGACGCCATCAAAGATCGTCAGAAAGAATTGAACTGTAAATAATTACAGTACCCAATCACTTTCAAGGACTAGACATGCTTTACGATGATCAAAATATTTTTGCACGAATTATCCGTAATGAACTTCCTGCAATAAAAGTGTATGAGGACGAACAGGTTCTGGCTTTTATGGACATTATGCCCCAGGCAGAAGGTCATACGTTGGTCATCCCGAAAACACCTGCAATTACCTTGCTCGATCTGCCACCTGATGCCGCTGCCTATACCATTCAGATTGTGCAAAGAATTGCCCAGGCAATGAAAATAGCACTTGATGTTCAAGGTATTGTACTGATGCAACTTTCAGGTGCATCTGCTGGTCAAACTGTTCCACATGTACATTTTCACCTTATTCCAAGTTCAGTGCATGAGCTTGGAAAACATGCATTACATATGGGTGACCAGGAAAAAATTAAAGCACTGGCTGAAAAGATTAAAGCTGAACTTTAAAATTCACTAGAATTTTAATTTGTAAAAAATGGAGCTTAAGCTCCATTTTTTTATATTTGAGATTGAATCAACTCATCTCACAGATTTTAATAAAAATTTAAATTATTGAAAAACAATAAAATATATTATTTTTTTAATCATCTTCGTCATCAAACTGTCATATAGCTTTCACTTCACTGTCACAAAGTTTGCAGATACTGCTTAGCAAGTTGGTGAGCTTTTGTAAATTTTTGTACACAAGCAAACTATAAAAAGAGTCAACAGGGCAACCGCCCCATAAAAGTGTTTTTGGAGAAATTTCAATGAAAAAATTGCTTCTCGCTGCTACAGTAGCAACCTTAAGCGTAAGTGCAGCGCAAGCAGCACCAACTTTGTACGGTAAGTTAAACGTTACCGTAGACCAAGTGGACAACAATAAGTTTGATGGCAAAAACGTTACAGAAGTAAACTCCAATGCTTCTCGCTTAGGGGTAAAAGGCGAAGAAAAATTGACTGATAAATTATCAGCAGTTTATTTAGCTGAGTGGGAAGTTTCAACTGATGGCAATAAAGATAAAGACTGGGGAATGCGTAACCGTTTCTTAGGTCTTAAATTTGCCGATATCGGTACATTAAAAGCCGGTAACTACGATTCTTACTTCAAAACTGCTGCAGGCAATAACCAAGATATTTTTAACGATCACAACCACCTTGATATGACCAGCATGCTATATGGTGAAGATCGTTTAAGTAACTCAATCGGTTTTGAAACTGATAAAAAATTACTGGGCGGCCTGCAATTCAGCATTATGGCACAGCAAGGTGAAGATTCAGCGACTGATAATAATACCAAAGGTCAAACAGGCACACGTAATGGCTTTGGTGATAGCATCTCGACTTCACTTAGCTACGACAACAAAGACTATGGTGTAGCTGCAGCAATTGCAGGTAACTTTGGCGTGGCAGGTAAATACAACGCTTATAGCCTAACAGGTATTTATTCAGATGCAGTTCGTGTGACTGGTTCTGTTGATTTAACTAAGGCGGGTGTAAACGGTCTGGTATTTGGTGCCCTATGGCAAACAGCTCAACCTACAGATGATACAGTATCAACGACAAGTGGTACTCCTTCTGTAACAACTTCTTATAAAGGTTTACAAGAAGATGCTTACGGTATTACTACTGCCTATACAATTCCATCTACACCATGGAAATTAAAGGCTGAATATCTATCTGCCAATACTTCTGTAGACAATAAAACTGACCGTCAAATCGACCAGTACGGCGTAGGTGTCGATTATAACCTAAATAAACAAGCACGTTTCTACGGTGTTGTAGGTCAGCAGAAGCGTGACTGGTTAACAAAAGATGATAAGAAAACTGTGATTGGCCTGGGTATGGAATATAACTTCTAAGCCCTCTTCATTTACTTAGAAAGCTATTAAAAAGACCACATTCGTGTGGTCTTTTTTTTGAGGCAAGAATTTTAACTTCCTCTCTCATTCCTCCTGCATTTTAAGTCAAGGTGTTTAATTGGATTTATATAAAACATATTAAATGGAATTTCAAACAAGAATAATTATCAATTAATTATTTATATCCCCTAAAAAGATACAAGTGTTTTAGTTGGAGTTAAAAGTATATATAAGTATTTTAGTCAGAATTAAAAATTAAATACGCAGTGTTTTAGTCAACTTAATAATCGCAAAAAATCAGTATATTTTTTATCACAACCTTAACATAAATTATTGTTTTAAAAAACAAATATAATATATTTTTATTTTAATTGTTTCATCTATTTATTTTTAGTTATTTTTTGTTTAATAATATAGATCAAGTTTAAAAAAATAGGCTTATTTGTATGAGCTTAATACCGAAAGATTACAATCAACGTTTAGTTCGAGAGATCGCAATCATATTAATAATCAAGGTTGCTCTCCTACTGACGATTAAACACATCTGGTTCGATGCCCCTACTATTCCTCAAAATTTTGACACTCAAGTTGCCGAGCATATTGCTGGCAGCCCTTCCCAAATCAAGGAGACACGTTGATGATTTCTGAAAGCGTGGTCGATCTTTCGCGGTTCCAATTTGCAATGACCGCGTTGTATCACTTTATATTTGTACCTCTTACACTTGGTCTGGCTTTTATTCTTGCCATTATGGAAACCACCTATGTGATTTCCGGTAAAGAAATTTATAAGGACATGACTAAGTTCTGGGGAAAACTTTTTGGTATTAACTTTGCCTTAGGTGTTACCACAGGTTTAACCATGGAGTTCCAGTTTGGTACAAACTGGGCGTACTATTCGCATTATGTCGGTGACATTTTTGGTGCGCCACTCGCTATTGAAGGATTAATGGCATTTTTCTTGGAATCGACTTTTATTGGTCTATTCTTCTTCGGCTGGGACCGGCTTTCCAAAGTTCAGCATTTAGGCGTGACCTGGCTGGTTGCACTGGGTTCCAACATGTCGGCACTTTGGATTTTAGTCGCCAATGGCTGGATGCAAAACCCTGTGGGCGCAGAGTTCAACTTTGAAACCATGCGTATGGAGCTGGTTGACTTCGGCGCACTGATTTTCAACCCGGTGGCTCAGGTTAAATTTGTCCATACAGTATCTTCAGGTTATGTCACTGGTGCCGTTTTCGTTTTAGCGATTTCCAGTTTCTACATGCTGAAAAAACGTGATTTACCTTTTGCACGCCGTTCTTTCGCTATTGCGGCAATCTTTGGTTTAGCCTCTACATTCTCAGTTATTTTACTGGGTGATGAATCAGGTTATGAACTGGGTGATGTACAAAAAACCAAATTGGCTGCAATTGAAGCAGAATGGGAAACTCACCCAGCACCTGCTCCATTTACATTGTTTGGTATTCCAAATCGGGAAGAACAACGCACTGACTACGCCATCAAAATTCCATATGTGATGGGTATCATTGCCACACGTTCTCTTGATAAAGAAGTGACTGGCCTGAAAGACCTGATGGTTCAACATGAGCTTCGTATCCGTAATGGTATGACTGCATATGCCGAACTTGAAAAACTTCGTGCAGGCGACCGCTCACCAGCGCTGATGGCTTCGTTCAAAGAAAATCAGAAAGACTTGGGCTATGGCTTACTTCTTAAAAAATATACACCAAATGTAGTAGATGCTTCTGAAGAGCAAATCAAAGCAGCGACCAAGGATACTGTTCCTAACGTAACTGCCCTGTTCTTCTCGTTCCGTGCCATGGTGGCTTCTGGTTTCTTGATGCTGCTTCTGTTTATCCTTGCAACTTTTGCAGTCGCTAAACGCAATGCAGAAAGCAAACCTTGGTTACTTAAATTTGCGCTTTACGGCTTACCATTACCATGGATTGCTACACAAACTGGCTGGTATGTGGCTGAAGGTGGTCGTCAACCATGGACAATTGGTGAGGTTCTACCTACACATCTCTCTGCTTCAAGCTTAAGCACTGGTGATATTTGGGGTTCAATCCTGGCACTTGCAGCGTTCTATACAGTACTTCTAATTATCGAAATGTACTTGATGATCAAATTCGCTCGCTTAGGTCCAAGTTCTTTACATACTGGTAAATACCACTTTGAAAAAGGCGCTGATCAAAACCACGCTGCTGCGGAGGCTCAATCATGATCGAATATGAATTACTCAAAATTATCTGGTGGGTTTTGGTAGGTGTACTACTGATTGGCTTTGCCCTCACCGATGGCTTCGATATGGGCTCTATGGCAATCATGCCATTCGTGGGCAAAAACGATGAAGAGCGTCGTGCGGCAATTAATACCATTGCCCCGCACTGGGACGGTAACCAGGTCTGGTTCATTACAGCTGGTGGTGCACTGTTTGCTGCATGGCCAATGGTTTATGCAACAGCATTCTCCGGCATGTACTGGGCACTATTACTGGTACTGTTTGCCCTGTTCTTAAGACCTGTAGGTTTTGACTACCGCTCTAAACTTGAGAACAAAAAATGGCGTAACTCTTGGGACTGGGGTTTGGCTGTTGGTGGTGCAGTTCCTGCTTTAGTCTTCGGTGTTGCCTTCGGTAATATGTTCCTGGGTGTGCCGTTTACTTTAGATGAAACCGTACGTTCAACTTATACTGGTAGCTTCTTTGCCCTGCTCAACCCATTTGCCCTGGTTTGTGGTATTGTCAGCTTATCCATGCTGAGTGCGCATGGTGGTGCGTGGTTGATGCTTCGTACCGATGGCGACTTGCATGCACGTTCTGCCAAAGCAACTCAATTGATGGGTGTGGTATTCTTGGTTTGCTTCCTGGGCGCTGGAGCATGGTTATACTTCGGTAATATTGAAGGTTATACTTTAGCGCAACCATTTGATACCAATGGAGTTGCAAACCCTCTTGCCAAAGAAGTCATTACCAATGGCAACCATGGCTGGATGAATAACTACTCGACTTACCCAATCACTATGATTGCACCGATCATGGCAATCTTGGGAAGCCTGATTGTAATTGCCGCTGCTGCGAAAGCCAAAGCAGGTTTAAGCTTCCTGGGTACATCGCTGATGGTAATTGGGGCAATTTTAACAGCTGGTTTTGCATTGTTCCCATTCCTTATGCCTTCAAGCATCAACCCTGTTGCCAGCTTGACCATGTGGGATGCCGTATCAAGTAAAAACACACTGACTGTAATGACTGTTGCTGCCTGTATTTTTGTTCCAATTATTTTGAGTTACACCACTTGGTGTTACTATAAGATGTGGGGCGTAATTACCAAAAAACATATTCAAGAGAATTCACACAGCCTGTACTAAGGCTGTGTTTTAGGAGATAAAATTATGTGGTATTTCGCATGGATTCTCGGGATTTTAATGGCGTGCTTTGCAGGCGTATTAAGTGCCCTTTATATCGAACATCATCAAGATTTGGATGAGGAATAAACAATGACAGAGATCGCAATGACAGCAGAAGGAAGCAAGCCAAATAAATTTGTAATGGCCATTTCATTTTTGATGGCATTGCCTCTTGCTACGGTGTTGCTAATTCACCCAGCCCTCATGCTCGATGCCAATGGTCACTATAATCATAGAGCCTTGATGATGATCATGATTGGCATTTCAGGTGGATTTATTTACGGCGTAGGATTTCTGCCTAAGTTTTGGCTGTGGAAATGGCTATTTAGTCCATATATCGCATGGCCATTGATGATCTGGGGTTATTACACCTGGTTCCTCACCTAATTCTTTAAACGTTCTAAAAAGCCCACATTTGTGGGCTTTTTTACATCTACTTATAACGCGCTAAAATCTTTTCCCGCTCTTCTTTCGATATATCTTCAGGCAACATAAAACATTCACGATACTTTTGAAGAAAAATCTGAATAAGCTTTTGACAATCAGGCAAAGTATGTTTTAAATAAATCTGTGCACTCATCATTGTTAAATTGTTAGATTGCTTAATAATCAATTTTTTGTGTTCATCACCCAAACCAAAGGTGTGACGCAAAAATGTTTGCTTCCCACTATGTACAATTGAATTAAGATAATCCAAAGAGAATAACTTGAACTCTTCGAGTTGAGCGACAATATGCTTGATTTCCTGAATTTCCTTCAAAGCTTCAATCATCGGCGTTGCAGTAAAACGGCTAATACTTTTATGTTCCTTTAAAGTAAGCTGCTCTATTGAATCCAGCACGCCCAACTCACACACTTGCTCATCCGTTGCTACAAATAATATCCAATAAGCACGCACTAAAGATTCAAATTGTGTACGAAACAACGCAAGAGCCGATATAAACAGTTCAGTTTCTAATAATGTTTTAACCGCTAATCCATGTTCAATCGATATGTCACAACACTGATATACTAAATCTAGACGTAGCCCGCCATCTACAAATTCAGACTGCGATAATTCTTGATTTAATTCATTAACCATCGTCATTGATTGTTCAAATAAATCCATTTATTTTCCCCCAAAAATAAAAAAGCCAGATCAAATCTAGCTTTTTAATATTAATATCAACATCAACGATGGGTATGGATCGACATCACAATCCCCATACTCGCCAGTAATGAAATTACTGCCGAGCCACCATAACTCATCAGTGGCAGAGGGTCCCCAGTTACAGGTAAAATTCCGCTGGCCATTCCTGAGTTTAAAAATACAAAGAAAAAGAACGTCAGCCCGATAGCACCCGCATATAAGCGTCCAAAATTATGAAAACTATTCAAGCCAATCATCAAGCAACGGATAATAATTGCAGCAAACAGACTAAATAATAAAAATACCCCGACAAAGCCATATTCTTCAGCATAGGCAGACATAATGAAGTCGGTATGATTTTCAGGCAAGTAACCCAAATGCGACTGAGTACCGGTCAAATATCCTTTCCCGGTTAACCCCCCAGAACCAATAGCAATTTTGGACTGGATGATGTTCCAGCCAGCACCCAATGCATCGGACTCAGGATCAAATAAGGTCAAGATACGTTTCTTTTGATAGGTTTGCAGTACAAACATCCATAAAACCGGTGCTGCAACAGCCAAAGCCGTCAGAGCTCCCAAAATCAAACGCCAAGACATGCCACACAGAAACAAGACAAAAACACCGGGAATAATCAGACCAATGTTCAAATCTGGTTGTAGTGCCACCAGTACAAACGGAATCATCATCAGGATGAACCCAGTCACGATCTGCAAAAAGGTAGGTGGAAATACACGACGTGAAAAATACCATGCCATCATCAGCGGCATGGCAAATTTCATGATTTCACTGGGCTGCATACTACCAATGCCCGGAACCGTCAGCCAGCGCTTTGCCCCCAAACGCGTATCACCAATCACCAGAACCAGCACCAGTAGCACCATGCCCAGCATATAAAAATATGGACTGACCGCCTGATAAACTTTTGGCGGAACCTGGGCACATAAAAACATGAGGATGAAACCGACACCAAAACTGGTGGCCTGACGAATCACCATACTGCTATCTTGCAGAGTTGCGCTATAAACCACCATCAATCCCAATATTGAATTCAATACCAGAAAAGAAAGCAGCCATGGATCCAAGTGTAATTTGGCCCATCTGGATGAGTCATGTTTAATGCTTCTACCATCACGTAAAGAGTGACGTAAAAAACGATACTGGGGGGATGGTATCATTTGAAATATTTGAACAAGCTAGAGACAGCGCAAATTATAAGTTTAAAGTGTTTAAATAACATCATTAAGTCCCATATTTCTGCATTTTTATCTTGTAGACTTTAAACTGCTTGCTGGGAGGCTAAGATTAAACGCGCCAACTCCAGATCATCGGCATAGGTAATTTTAATATTATCTGATCGACCCTGTACCACTTTTACTGGTTCACCCACGTACTCCAGAGCACTGGCTTCATCGGTAATGGTCATACCATCCTGCAATGCTTTTTCAATGGCATGTTTTAAGATACCTAATCTTGAGATTTGGGGTGTCTGAGCTTGCCATAAATGGTCTCGACTAACTGTCTTGGCAATTGTATTTGCATGTGCAACATATTTTAAGGTGTCACGAACGGGAATCGCCAAAATCGCACTGCAATTTTCCTGAATAGCCGTATTCACCAACAGCTGCAAGCAGTCTTGGGTCACACAAGGACGTGCGGCATCATGTACCAATACCCAATCCTCTTCAGCTGCAAATGCTTCAAGATAGCTTAAGGCATTCAGAACCGAATTCACCCGTTCTGCGCCACCCGGACAAAAATGAGCCTTTTCAGGATGGGAGAATGTCAAGGTTTTTGCAACATCATCCTGTGTACCAATAGCCAGAACATAACCTGCCAAAGGCAACTGATTCAGACGTGCAACGGTATGCTCAAGTACGGTTAGATCTTGAATCTGTTGATATTGTTTAAGTTCAGTTTTAGAAAAACGACTTCCGGAACCAGCAGCAGGAATAACTGCCCAAATTTTATGGTGCACTTTCTACGGGTGCTCCAGTTTCATTTTCATTGGTTCTTAAATCTGCTTTGGCATTTGGATCAATATAAATAGGCTTATAGTTTGTACTAATAGTACTCATTTGTACAAAAGTTTCATGCGGCTTGATCAAGCCCAAGTCTAAACGCGCATGCTCTTCAATGGCTTCAATACCATTTTTCAAGTCATAAACTTCAGCAGCGAGAACTCGGTTACGTTCTTTAAGTTCCGTATTTAATTCTGTTTGTTGTTGAATTTTTTCAGCCAGTTTTTGATGGTCATGGTAACCACCTTCACCAAACCAGAATAAGTACTGAAACCCTGCGATCAAAATGATCGCAAGGCCCAATAATGCTTTACTCACTTTGGAGTCAAATACATTGAATAGAGATAGCATGATATGTGCTTAGTTCAAACCTTTGAACTCAGCTTTACCGCGATATGCAGCTTTAGTCAATTCTTCGATACGAAGTAATTGGTTATATTTTGCTACACGGTCAGAACGGCAAAGTGAACCTGTCTTGATTTGACCCGCTGCTGTACCTACTGCAAGATCAGCAATAGTCGAATCTTCAGTTTCGCCTGAACGGTGAGAAATTACTGTAGAGTAACCATTTGCTTTCGCAAGATAGATAGCATCTAGAGTTTCAGTCAAGGTACCGATCTGGTTGTATTTGATCAAGATAGAGTTAGCAACTTTCTCATTGATACCGCGTTGAAGGATTTTTGGATTGGTTACGAACAGGTCATCACCCACCAACTGGATCTTGTCGCCAAGGATAGAAGTCAGGTAAGACCAGCCTTCCCAGTCAGACTCATCCAGGCCATCTTCAATCGAGATGATTGGGTATTGGTTTACAAGACCCGCAAGGTAGTCAGAGAACTGGTTGCTTGTGAATGCTTTGTTGCCTTCGCCAGCAAGAATGTACTGACCATCTTTGTAGAATTCTGAAGATGCGCAGTCAAGTGCAAGCATGATGTCAGAACCCGCTTTATAACCCGTTTGCTCAATCGCAGAAAGGATTACAGTAATCGCTTCTTCATTTGAACGTAAGTTTGGTGCAAAACCACCTTCATCACCCACCGCAGTATTCAAACCTTGTTTCTTTAAAACTGATTTTAAAGAATGGAAGATTTCAGCACCCGCACGTAACGCTTCAGAGAATGAAGTAAAGCCCACTGGCTCAATCATAAACTCTTGAATGTCAACGTTGTTATCTGCGTGTGAACCACCGTTCAAGATGTTCATCATTGGAACGGGCATAGTTAAAATGCTGTTGTTACGAAGGTCTGCGATGTATTGGAAAAGAGGAATTTTCTTTTCGTCAGCAGCAGCACGTGCAGCAGCCAAAGATACCGCTAGAGTTGCGTTCGCACCTAGTTTTTCTTTGTTTTCTGTACCGTCAAGCGCGATCATTGTGTTATCAATATCTTTTTGTTCAAAGACTGATTTACCCAACAATGCGTCACGAATTACTGTGTTAACGTTGTTAACTGCAGTTTTAACGCCTTTACCCAAGTAACGTGCTTTATCGCCGTCACGAAGTTCTAAAGCTTCACGAGAACCAGTTGAAGCACCAGATGGTGCACATGCACGGCCAACTACGCCAGATGCCAAGATTACGTCTGCTTCGATGGTTGGGTTACCACGAGAGTCCAAAATTTCACGTGCACGAATGTCAACGATTTGACTCATGAACAATTCCTCAGTTGATGAATAACGCGATGCTTTAGAAGGCATCAAGGTGTATATGATTTAGTGTGTATCTAACTTTTTGAAACCTTTAACCAAGGTATCCAATTCTTTCAGCTGCGCCAAGAATGGCTCCAGTTGCGACATACGAAGTGCACAAGGACCATCACATTTAGCATGTTCAGGATCTGGATGAGCTTCCAAGAATAAACCCGCCAGACCAGTGGCCATACCCGCACGAGCCAAAGTGGTAATTTGCGCACGGCGACCGCCCGCAGAATCTGCACGCCCACCTGGAGTTTGCAGCGCGTGGGTGACATCAAAGAATACAGGCACATTCATTTCTTTCATGATGTCGAAGCCCAGCATATCTACAACCAGGTTGTTATAGCCAAAGGCCGAACCACGTTCACAAAGAATCAGCTTGTCATTTCCGGCTTCCAGACACTTATGCAAAATATGGCGCATTTCGTGTGGCGCAAGGAATTGTGCTTTTTTGATATTGATGATGGCATCGGTTTTTGCCATAGCTTCAACCAGATCAGTCTGACGGCTCAAGAATGCTGGAAGCTGGATAATATCCGCCACTTCAGCAACAGGTGCAGCCTGATAAGGTTCATGTACATCAGTAATGATGGGTACATTGAAGTGTTTTTTAATGTCTGCTAACCACTCGATCCCTTTTTCCAAGCCTGGGCCACGGAAAGAGTTCAAGCTTGAACGGTTGGCTTTATCAAAACTTGCTTTAAACACGTAAGGAATTTCCAGACGTTTGCAGATATCTGCATAAGTTTCTGCAATTTCAAAAGCAAGGTCTTTTGACTCAAGTACATTCATTCCGCCGAATAATACAAATGGCAAGTGATTTGCCATTTGTATATCGCCTAAACGTACAATTTCTTGTGGTTTTAATTGCGACATTTAAACTTTCCTAGTTTAGTCTTGCCCAGCCATTATTTGGTTTTTTGGTACTGTTTTTTCGCAGCATCAATAAAGCTGGCAAATAATGGGTGCCCATCACGTGGTGAACTTGTAAATTCCGGGTGGAATTGTACAGCAATAAACCAAGGATGTTGAGGAATTTCAACTGTTTCTACCAAATGTTGTACTGGTGAATAACCTGAAATCTTCAGACCTTTCTCTTCTAGCGCAGGAATGAAACGGTTGTTCATTTCATAACGGTGACGGTGACGTTCGATAATTTCATTCGAACCATACACTTCTGCAGTTTTTGTACCTGCAACCAGCTCAGATTTTTGCGCACCTAGACGCATGGTTCCGCCAAGATCAGAATCTACAGAACGCTGTTGAACTTCGCCACGCTCATCCAGCCATTCGGTAATCAAACCAATTAAAGGTGATTTGGTTGAACGGTTGAATTCTGTGGATGACGCATCCGTGATACCCGCTACGTTACGCGCGTATTCGATCACTGCCAACTGCATACCTAAACAGATACCAAGGAATGGCACACCGTTTTCACGTGCATATTTAATTGCCAGCATTTTGCCTTCAGTACCACGCTCACCAAAACCGCCCGGAACCAGAATGGCATCTGCATCTTTAAGCGCTTCATTCACATCTTGGCTTTCAAGATCTTCAGCATTGACATAGTCAATTTGGACTTTGACACGGTTTTTAATGCCCGCATGAAGAAGTGCTTCGTTTACAGATTTATATGCATCTGGAAGCTCAACGTATTTACCTACCATCGCCACACGTACTGTGTATTCAGGGTTTAATAAAGCTTCTACAACATTGTCCCAGTCTGAAAGATCCGCTTCAGGCAGGTCGTTATAACCAAAACGTTCACAAATTAAATCGTCAACATCCTGTTCATAGAACGTACGCGGGATTTGATAAATAGTACGTGCATCTTTACAGACCACAACCGCACGCGCTTCCACGTTAGTGAATAATGCAATTTTACGGGTTGTATCTGCATCAACATCATGCTCGGTACGGCAGATTAAAATATCTGGTTGAATACCAATCGATAACAACTCTTTCACTGAGTGCTGAGTCGGTTTGGTTTTCAGTTCTGCTGCTGACTTGATGTATGGAAGTAAAGTCAAGTGCATCAACATGGTACGTTTATGACCAAGCTCTACCATTAACTGACGTACAGATTCCATGAATGGGAGAGATTCGATGTCACCTACTGTTCCGCCAATTTCCACAATTGCGACGTCATAGCCTTCGCCAGCGCGAAGCACACGTTCTTTAATATTATCGGTAATATGTGGAATAACCTGAACAGTACCACCCAGATAGTCACCACGGCGTTCTTTATTTAAAACATCCTGATAAACACGACCTGATGTGAAGTTGTTCAGTTTGGTCATTTTCGCACGACGTAAGAAACGTTCGTAATAACCCAAGTCTAAGTCAGTTTCAGCACCATCCTCTGTGACAAAAACTTCACCGTGTTGGAACGGACTCATCGTTCCTGGATCGACATTAATGTATGGATCCATTTTGACCATGGTCACTTTTAAACCACGGGCTTCTAAAAGCGCAGCCACAGATGCAGCTGAAATACCTTTACCTAGTGATGATACAACACCACCAGTAACGAAAATAAAATGGGTCATTAAGTTTCTCGTACAATGGAGCCTAAATTGGCCTACAATGTTGTGCGATTTTACTTTACTCTGTACCAATAAAGCAAAGTCATTCCGCATCAATTCATAGAACAATAAACAATTGGTTATTCTATCAGCATTTCCGATAAAAAATTAGGGTAAGCTGATAGGATTTTTATATTTGTATTTGCTGTTATAATAGCAACATCCAATTAATGCTTTATTTTGTGCGATTATGAATAACAAACTTTTACTTTGTGGTGCTATTGCAGCAAGTTTACTTTTAACAGCATGTGTAAAAAAAGAAACTCCAAAAGAAGATGAGCAAGAACAGGTTGAAACAACCGAGCAAACTGAACAAATGAATCAGCCTGCAGAAGCTGTACCTTTGGAAGCTATGGAAGATAACAACGCTCAAGCTCCAGCGCAGGTAGAAGTTGAACGTGAAGAAACGCCAAATACAACTACAGTCATTCGTCGTGAAGTGCGTGAAGCTCCTCAACAGACTACAACTGAAACTGCTCAAGCTGAAGCACCAAAAGCTCAACCAAAACCTGCTTCAGAAGCCCCAGCCAAATCAAATAATGAAGCTCAGTCTGAAGATGATGCAGTAGCTGCGGCCATTGCTGCGGCAACACCTGCATTGGATCAATAAATTCAGTCAGTTTTAAAGACCCGTCTTTATGGCGGGTTTTTTATTGTGGTTTACCAGAGATCGAAAATAATTTATAGATTCTAAATAAAATTTTTATTTAAAAACGATCGAGATAAAGTTAAGCACAAAGAACATAGATTTAAAAAACATGAACCGAAAAATGAAAAACTGATTTTTTGTCTTTCACCATATTTTGAGTGAAGTCTACCCAAGATAAAAAATTTGAACTAAATAGTATTGATTTTGAGACACAAACCTATGCTAAAACAATGTTGTGATTTGCTTGAAACACATCAGTTAAAAATTGCTTTTATTGAAAGTGCCAGTTCTGGCTATCTTTCCAGTCAGTTTTCTATTTGCAAAAACAGTGGCGCAGAAATTTTACTGGGTGGGCTGGTCAGTTATGATCCCTCAATCAAGATCAATATCCTGCATATTGATGCTGAACTGATAGAAAAATACACCGCAGAATCTGCTGAAGTCACAGAAGCAATGGCAAGGCAAGGAAAAAATCTCTTTACTCAAGCCGATATTATTGTTGCTTGCACGGGTTTACTGAAACCTGGCGGTAGCGCAACAGAAAATAAACCTGAAGGCACATTTTTCACCTCAATTTTATATTTAAATAAAATACACAATTTTCAATATTTTATTGAGGGTACAGCATTAAAACGCCTTGATGTTTTAACTCAATATATTGCAGATGAAATCATCAAACTTATTCAGAGTGTTTAGTGATGTTTAAACTCAAAATGTTCACATTCGGATTAATCCTGCTGCCATGCAGCAGTTTTGCAACCGTAGGTGGTCCTCAAAATATCGAAGTATTGGGCTATGAAAACAAAGAGCAAAAAGTCTATCTGCTTAAACATTATCTTGATGGTCGTGGTCGCCTACCGCAACTTTATTATTATCAATTTAAAAATACCCAGCAACCGGCAAAGCTGATTCAGGTGAATTCGCTATATATTAATCCTAAAACCAAGAAAATTGATTATGACCAAGATAGTCGGCAGTTCGATAAGGAAATAGTAAAAATTAAAAAGCGGCTTAACCCTCTTGCACCACTACCTAAATCAAGCATCAAGATTCAGGTATTAAAGAAAATCACCTCTAAAGAAAAATCTTGCTATGATCCGAAAGAATATATTCCGAAATATACTTATACATACCAACTCAGCAGTCAAAGCTTGAAAAGCCAGATCCATCAGGCAATCGATTATCGCCACGGATTAAGCATATCCCAAGCTTATAAGATTCCCCGGCAACAGAAGATATTAGCGGTGGTTAAATACCTGGGCATTCCTTTTGAAACAGGTTACACCATTGAAGATCCAGTTTTACTGACTGCAAAAAAATAAAGCCTCCGAAGAGGCTTTATTCATGCTTTTATCTTAAGCTACAGTACGCTCTGCAATTGGAACCACTTTACGCAGTTCAGGGCCGGTATAATCCGCACTTGGACGAATAATACGGTTGTCTGCACGCTGTTCCATTACATGGGCTGCCCAGCCTGTTACACGGCTCATTACAAAGATTGGTGTGAACAATTTGGTTGCAATCCCCATGAAGTGGTAAGCAGATGCATGGAAGAAGTCTGCATTACAGAACAATTTCTTCTCGCGCCACATCACCTCTTCACAGCGTACTGATACCGGGTAAAGTACTGTATCACCGACATCTTGAGCTAAACGCTCAGACCAGATTTTGATGATGCCATTACGTGGGTCATTGTCTTTATAGATTGCATGACCAAAGCCCATGATCTTTTCTTTACGCTCCAGCTTACCCAGCATTTCGCGTTCGGCTTCTTCTGGAGAGGTCCAGTTTTCAATCATTTCCATCGCTGCTTCATTGGCACCGCCATGTAATGGACCACGAAGTGAACCAATAGCACCAGTAATACATGAGTGCATATCAGACAACGTAGATGCACACACGCGCGCAGTAAATGTAGATGCGTTGAATTCATGCTCTGCATAAAGAATCAGCGACACATTCATCACCTGTTCATGCAATTCATTCGGTTTTTCACCACGCAGTAAATGCAGGAATTGTGCACCAATTGAATCATCATCGGTATTTTCTTCAATGCGCACGCCATCGTGGCTATAACGATACCAATAGCAAATAATTGCAGGTAAAGTCGCCAAAATACGGTCGGCAACATCTTGCTGCTCATCAAAAGATTTTTCAGTTTCCAAGTTGCCTAGCATGGACACACCGGTACGCATCACATCCATCGGATGCGAATCTGCCGGAATGCGTTCCAACACTTCTTTCAACGCTTGTGGAAGCTGACGTAAAGATTTCAATTTGGCCTTATAAGCCGCAAGCTGTTCAGTCGTTGGCAATTCACCAAAGAAGATAAGATAAGCCACTTCTTCAAATTGGCAATTTTCCGCCAGATCCTGCACATCATAACCACGATAGGTTAAGCCTGCGCCACTCTTACCAACAGTAGAAAGTGCGGTTTTACCTGCAACCTGTCCACGTAATCCTGCACCTGTCAGTACTTTTCCTTCAGCCATTTTTAATTCTCCATTTTGAATTATTTATTTAAAAAATTTATTTAAACAATTTATCTAAAGTGTTCTCAAACGTATGATAATCAAGAAACTCGTAAAGCTCTTTACGCTGTTGCATCTTGTCCAATACATTCACTTGCGTACCGTTTTCACGGATAGAACGCATCACTTCCAATGCCGCTTTCTGCATTGCACGTGTCGCAGACAGTGGATAAAGTACCATACGAATACCTTGTTCACCCAACTCATCTACGGTGTAATAAGGCGTATCACCAAATTCGGTAATATTTGCCAATACAGGCACACCTACAGCATCACACACTGTACGATACATGGTAATGTCAGTCATCGCTTCAGCAAAGATTGCATCCGCACCAGCTTCAACACATGCACATGCACGGTCAATCACCGCTTGTAAACCTTCTTTTTGCAAGGCATCGGTACGCGCCATCACCACAAAGTTTGAATCAGTCTTGGCATCCACCGCTGCTTTAATACGGTCAACCATTTCCTGCTGGGTCACAATTTCCTTGTTTGGACGGTGACCACAACGCTTTTGTGCAACCTGATCTTCAATATGAACGGCTGCAGCACCAGCCGCAATCATCTGTTTAACAGTACGGGCGATATTAAATGCTCCGCCCCATCCCGTATCAATATCTACAAGTAAAGGCGTATCGACACGCTCAGTGATACGACGTACATCTTCCAGAACATTGTCCAAACTGGTCATACCCAAGTCAGGCAATCCGTAAGAATAGTTGGCAACTCCTGCGCCCGATACATAAATGGCTTTATAACCCACTTCTTTCGCCATCATGGCTGCATAGGCATTCACTGTGCCGATAATTTGTAATGGCTTTTCAACTTCCAGTGCTTGTCTAAATCTTAAGCCTGCAGACATTTGTTGTGTCATCTTCCTTTCCACAGTTTAACTTTATTTATCGAAGTTTGAGTATATCCATAAACCTCTGTTTGGCCATGACTCTTTAGAATTTTTACTCTATAACTTTAGTCAAATAATTCTCAAATTTATTGCACAATAAATTTTCGTGATATTAGATATTATTTATTTTTGATAAACACAGCTTTTTTGTATTCTAAATAAGCTAAATTTGAGCTATTTTCTAAAATAATGACTTTTTCAGTTCAAATCATGCCGTACGCGAGTACACTTCTACACAGCACGCTTTACATATATTTGTTATAATAACAATCTCCCTCCTATTTAATTGTTAGTTTTTTATCCAATATGCATAAAATCGCCCATTTAGCTCCTTTAGGTAAAGATATACCACCAACCAAGCGTGGTCATGAGCGATGTGTGGCATTATTAGTCAGTGCAACCGACCTGTTTTTAGAACGTGGTTACGATGCAGTATCACTGGATGATATTGTGCAACACGCAGGCGGATCTAAGGCTTCAATCTATAAATACTTTGGCAATAAAGAAGGCTTATTCAAAGCAATTTGTGATTATCGTCGGGAACAGTTTTTTAAAGATATCTGCATCCCTTTTGAACACGGTAAAGATGATCTTCGTGTCTATTTAATCCAAACCCTGATAAATGTTAAGCAACATTTGATGCTTCCAGAAAATGTAGCCTTCCTTCGTTTAATTATTGAACAGACACAGCACAGCCCACAGCTTGCTCTTTACATTCACGAACAGGGTCCAAAGCATATTCAAATCGCCATAGCCAATGCGCTAACCAAAGCCGATGAAATCGGGATTATTCACTGTAAACAACCGATTTATTCTGCTCAACTGTATTTTGGCATTATCCGCAATATTGAATGGTGCGTACTTATGGGTGTGCCAATCCGTGAAAATGATCAAGAAACCATCAATTACATTACTTATTGTGTAGATCGCTTCCTGGAAGGCCATCAACCCCGTTAGATTTTTTGCAATTTGTCTCGCATATAGTATATTAGCCGATTCCGTATTTTTTTCTTAACCAACCAGCAACTAATTACTGATAATTTATTTTCAGCGGTTATTGTGGAGTAAATGATGGCTCTCCGTCACTTTCTAACTTTACGTGATTTATCGACTTTAGAACTTAACCAAATTTTGCAACGCGGGATCGAACTCAAGCGTAAGCAGCATAACAATGAAGTTTTCCAACCTTTCGTTGGTAAAGTCATGGGTATGATTTTTGAAAAATCGAGTACTCGTACACGTGTTTCGTTTGAAGCTGGCATGAGTCAATTCGGTGGTAGCGCAATCTTTCTTTCTTCACGTGACTCCCAACTTGGTCGCGGTGAGCCAGTTGAAGATTCGGCACGCGTAATATCAAGCATGCTGGATATCGTAATGATCCGTACTTTCGGCCATGATATCGTTGAGCGTTTTGCTTCTTATTCAAAAGTACCTGTAATCAATGCATTAACAGATGATCACCACCCTTGCCAACTATTGGCTGACATGCAAACTTACCTTGAACACCGTGGTTCAATTGAAGGTAAAACCGTTGCCTGGATTGGTGATGGCAACAACATGTGCAACTCTTATATTGAAGCTGCACACATGTGGGGCTTTAAATTAAAAATTGCTGCACCTAAAGGCTATGAACCACAAGAAAAATTTCTGACTGAGTTTGCTCATTGCGTCGAACTTGTCGATTCAGCTGAAGATGCTGCGGTAAATGCCGATCTGATTGTGACTGATGTCTGGGCAAGCATGGGACAGGAAGAAGAGCAAAAAATCCGTGAACAAGCCTTTGCTGATTATCAGGTCAATGAACGCTTAATGGACCTTGCTCACCCAGATTGCTTATTCATGCACTGCTTGCCAGCTCACCGTGGCGAAGAAATCTCAGAAAACATGCTTGATCACAAAAATGCTGTGGTTTGGGATGAAGCTGAAAACCGCCTGCATGCACAAAAAGCACTGGTTGAATTCTTAATTAATGAAAATTTAAAGAAAGATTAAATTTTCAGCCTCAAGTTTTCTAAAAAAGTACCTTCGGGTGCTTTTTTTATGCCTATAAATTGTTTAATTTAAATCATAAGTATTCTCAGTGATGATGATCATGCCATTTAAAACAATATTTTTATGTTTAAGCACTTTTCTTATATTTAATACCGCACATGCCAAAGCCACCGAGCTCGACCAATATTTTGTTAAAAAGCAGATTCTGGATTCATCTTATAAAATTAAAGACCATAAAGCGCTGAATGAGATTTTAGATGTCATCAGTGATGAAGATTCGCGCACATTGCCTTTCCAGATCGATCAAAACATGCTGATGGAAAAATACCAAATGAGCGCGAATGGGGTAAAAATTGAAGGCATTATCACCACGCCTGATTTTACCCAGTTTGCCCAAGATGTTGGTGAAAAGGAAGTCAAAAAACTGCTGAGAAAAAATATTTTGCAGAACTGCAGCTTGTTGTTTGAAAATGAATTTCAACGTGTAAATCCCTATCATGTTGAATTAAAGCTGTCATCCGAAAGTAAAAACTATGACTTTAAGATTAAGAACAGTGAATGTTCTTTTTAAAAAGCTGTCTGATACGTTAGGCTAACTAACGTATCAGACCTTGCGGTTGTAAAATAATAATGCTTGCCCCAATCATCACTACAATTCCGCCCAGTAAATCCCAGCGACTTAATGCCACCTGATCAACAAATCTTAACCACATCAGTGCGGTAAAAATATAAATTCCACCATAGGCTGCGTAAATTCGTCCCGATGCAGCAGGATGTAGAGTGAGTAACCAGACAAATGTAGCCAGTGCCAGGACCGCTGGAATCCAAAACCACTGAGTTTTTCCCTGATTTAAAATAAGATAGGGAAAATAACACCCCAGAATTTCCATCACAGCAGTGACAAGAAATAAAAAGACCATGTTTAAAACTTTGGTAATTTGAATATCCATAAATTAAAGGTTACATCCGATTTCATTTTTCTAAAGATTTTGAAAATCATACTTGAGGTAAAACACAAAAAATTTAGATTGAAGCAAATAAAAACCCGTGCGAACACGGGTTTTTTATGAGTTATTTTTAATTACGCAGGTTCCGCAGTCTGATCTTCAAACACTTCCAGTTTAAGACCGACTGCTTTGCCATTCTCTTTCTTCACTGAAACTGCAACATTGCCGCCATGTTCTGCCAATTCACCAAAGAGAATCATCTCGGCAAGCGGTTTTTTCAGGTGTTCCTGAATCAGACGCTGCATTGGACGAGCACCCATCAAACGGTCATAGCCATTTTCGGCCATCCATTCACGTGCACTTTGATCCACTTCAAGAATGACTTTTTTATCATCCAACTGCGCCTGAAGTTCAGTCAGGAATTTATCCACGACATTTTCAATAATTGTGGTTGGCAATGCCTTGAATTGAATCACTCCATCCAGACGGTTACGGAATTCTGGAGAGAATGCGCGTTTCATTGCTTCCTGATTGTCATTACTATTATCTTGTTCTCTAAAACCAATGCTGGCACGTGAAATACTTTCTGCACCAATATTGGTGGTAAGAACCAGAATCACATTACGGAAATCTGACTTGCGACCATTATTATCTGTTAACGAGCCATGATCCATAATCTGCAATAATAAATTAAACACATCAGGATGCGCTTTTTCAATTTCATCCAACAGCAATACGCAATGTGGATTTTTATGAATGGCATCGGTCAGCAAACCGCCCTGATCAAACCCCACATAACCCGGAGGTGCACCAATTAAACGTGAAACTGCATGACGTTCCATGTATTCCGACATATCGAAACGGACAAGTTCCACACCCAGTAATTTTGCCAACTGTTTGGTGACTTCGGTTTTACCTACCCCGGTTGGGCCTGCAAACACAAAGCTACCCACAGGTTTCTCCGGTGATTTCAAGCCAGCACGCGACAATTTAATTGCAGAACCAAGTGCTTCAATGGCTTCATCCTGACCAAAGACCACACGTTTAAGATCACGCTCCAGATTTGAAAGCACCGTTTTATCATCTTTCGATACTGTTTTCGGCGGAATACGGGCAATCTTGGAGATGATATCTTCAATATTTTCAACCGTGATTAACGTATCGTCTTGCTCGGCTTTCAAACGGCGCTGAGCACCTGCTTCATCAATTACATCAATTGCTTTATCTGGCAAGAAACGGTCATTAATAAACTTGGCTGATAGCTCTACCGCTGAAACCAGCGCTTTATCATCATATTTGACATGATGAAAATCTTCAAACTTCGATTTCAAGCCACGTAAAATATCAATGGTTTCCGAAATTGAAGGTTCATTGACATCAATTTTCTGAAAACGACGTGACAAGGCATGATCTTTTTCAAAGACTTGGCGATACTCTTGGAACGTGGTTGAACCAATACAACGTAACGAACCATTCGATAAAGCCGGTTTAATTAAGTTTGATGCATCCATGGTGCTGCCCATGCTTGAACCAGCCCCAATAATCATGTGAATTTCATCAATAAATAACACGGCTTCTGGTTTCTTTTTCAACGCATTCAAGAGTTGTTTCAAGCGTTTTTCAAAGTCACCACGGTACTTGGTTCCTGCAACCAGAGCTCCAATATCCAGACTATATATTTCTGCATGGGCTAATGGCTTCGGTGCTTTACCATTAACAATCAGCCAAGCCAGTCCTTCTGCAATCGAGGTTTTACCAACCCCCGGATCACCAACCAGCAAAGGATTGTTTTTACGGCGACGACATAAAATCTGTGCTGCACGTTCAATTTCTTTTTCACGCCCGATCAAAGGATCGGTTTTACCTTTTTGCGCTTCTGCATTCAAGTTAGTGGTATATAGATCGAGTGGGCCTGCATTTGAAGAACTCGATGTTTCTCCATCCAGCTCTTCCACTTCCTCTTCAGCCTGTACGTCTTCTTTACGTGTACCATGCGATAAATATTGAGTTAATGTTAAACGATTAATTTGATGACGTTTAAGCAAGTAAACCGCAAAAGAATCACGTTCAGAATACATCGCAACAAGAATGTCTGCACCTTCAACAGTTCGATCTCCACCACTTGATTGCACATGGAAAATCGCACGTTGCAGAATACGATCAAAGCTTTCCGTCGGATGTGGTGCCTGATCACTATGTTCGCTTAATTTAGGGGTGTGTTGCTCAACATATTCTTCCAGTTCCTTGCGAAGAACGATAATGTCCGCACCACATGCTTTTAACGCATTTACTGCAGAGTCATTATCAAGTAAAGCCAACAATAAATGTTCAACCGTGAGAAACTCATGTCTCTTTTGACGAGCCATGCTTACAGCCAAACGTAATGATACTTCTAATTGACGACTGAGCATGTAATCCCCTTAATCTTTTGGCTCAATCTGACAAAGTAATGGATGACCTTGAGACCGAGCATAATTATTGACTTGGTTCGCTTTCGTTTCCGCAATGTCTCGTGGATAAACGCCTGCAACACCTTTCCCTTCATAATGTACAGTTAGCATTACTTGGGTCGCTTGGTCAAGATTCAAAGCAAAGTATTGTTGTAAAATTTCAATTACAAAATCCATAGGGGTGTAATCGTCATTCATCAAAACAACAGCATATAAGGGGGGACGCTTTAATTCAGGGGGAGCCGTTTGTACTGCAACATCCCCTTCAGCGTCATCCTGCGAGTCATTACTTAAGCGTGGACTAATATGCCAGTCGACATATCCCGATTGATGAAAAGAATTTTTGATGGTGTTTAAACAATAATGACGCTTATTCATTCGCATAGGATTTTTAATTCACATTTATTGTGCATTTGCTTCTGCTTGAGGAATTTCAGAAATAAATGCCGATTGACTCTCTATAGGTTTACCACGTCCCCAACTAAAGCGCTTAATTAACGGTGTACTTGTTGCTCCGGTTAAACGAACCTCAATGAATTGTGGTGTAAAGCCGTTAGGCATGGTCCAGCGTCCGGTTAAACGTTCATAATCTTCAAAGTTAAAGTTTTTGTCTTCCATAGGAACCACCAAAACTTCAGTACCCTGAATTAAACGCAACTCCACAGTTCCTGAAACACCCCGTCTATTCGGACTGATTTGAACCAGATCAAGTTGATATTCATAGGCATTTTCTGGTAAGGGTTTAATGCCGATATTTTGTATGGTCAGGCTTAAACCACCACGCTGACGCAACACTTCACGGTAAATTGCACTCAAACCTTCAGCCTGACTTTTATCTTCACGTGCCTGATTCAAAGCAGTAAACAAATCATTTGAATTACTGACCGCAACATCACGCTCCTGTACTGCCAGATTCAAATTTTTATTCAGCATTTCCAGGCTGGCTTTTTGCTTTTGCACTACTTCGACCAGCTGTTCGGCATCCGCCTCATAGCCAACCACAGTCAAACCTTGCCGATGCCCAACTGAATAGCCCAGCAAACCACTTCCCAGAACAAGAATGGCCGCACCAATTGCCAGCGGTAAATTACCCTTTAGAAAAGGTTTTTTACTGAGGAAATTCAGTTGTGACGGAGTATTTGAGTCAGAATTCGGCATCGTCATCTCTTATTTTGATTCATTCAAAACACACATTTAAATCCAAATCCAAATGTGTGTGAAGTCGAAAAACGTTTTTTATGGTAATAAGCCAATACCTGCAAGACCTGCATTCTCAGCAAAGCCAAACATCAGGTTCATATTTTGTACCGCCTGTCCTGCCGCACCTTTCACCAAATTGTCTTGTACAGAGAGCACAACCAGTTTTTTAGGCTGTGGTTTATACAAGGCAATTCGAAGCTGGTTGGCACCGCGTACCGAACGTGTTTCAGGTGAGCTGTTAGGTGGCATTACATCTACAAACTGTTCATTGGCATAGAATTGTTCATACAAGCTTTGCAAATCGGTAGCATCACCTGCATCAGTTAAGTCCACATACATGGTACTCAGCATACCGCGGATCATAGGAACTAAATGCGGTACAAATAAAATGTGATTAAATACATCTTTAAGACCGGAAATATTTTCCAATGCTTCCACAATTTCAGGATGATGACGATGACCTGCAACGCCATAAGCCTTAAAGTTATCGGCATTTTCAGAATAAATCATACCTAGGCTGGCTTTACGCCCTGCACCAGATACGCCGGATTTTGCATCAATAATAATACTTTCCGGTTTCACCAATGCTTCAGTTTGTTTAAATAATGGTGCCAAGCCTAACTGAACTGTAGTTGGATAACACCCAGGGTTACCCACTACATTGGCTTGTTTAATTTTGTCACGATTCAGTTCGGACAAACCGTAAACTGAATCTTTTAAAATATCTGGGCAGGCATGTTCAAGACCATACCATTTTTCAAATTGTTCCAAGTCTTGCAAACGGAAATCCGCCGCCAAGTCGATGACTTTAGTATTTGCTGCAACAAGTTCTGCTGCATGTTTCATTGCTACACCATGAGGGGTTGCAAAGAAAACCACATCGCATTTTTTCAGTTCATCAATGTTTAAATCTGAATATTCAAGATCGGTATGACCGCGCAAGCTTGGGAACATGTCATCGACACGGCGACCTTTTTCGGTACGTGATGTCAGTACATTAACCTGTACATTTGGGTGTCGTAGTAAAAGACGCAACAATTCAACGCCTGTATAACCTGTACCACCGACAATACCAACAGTAATCACGATCACTACCTCAAATCTAAAGTGTCCATTTCGTAACTGCGTAGTATGACAGGAAGTTTTGGTTTTCTAAACCATTTCTCAAAGGATTGATGTTTTTTTATAAATTTTGGATTAGCTCCTCAGTCCTGTTTCCAGTTTGTGAACTTAGCTCTTTCCAGCTTCGGCAACACAGGTAGACAGCAAATAAAAATCCCGGAAAAGCAAAGAATACAATCACATCTCTAATAGTAGATAGCCCAGTCACCCCAAGTATTACTCCTGTAGTCGCTAGAATTTTGAAACTGGTTCTTCCATACTCCAAAACAGTGCAATAACAAATAAAACGATCCAATAAAATGGGGTAGAGAATGCTCAGCATAAAAATTAAATAATAGAGGAATAATGCTGGAGTACACATACAAAATCAGCAAACTTAGCGCAAATTTATTCCAATTTAGTTTAAGCAAAATTCTAATTTTTATAGTTTATTTTAACTGAATTTACAGATATGAAATATTTAATTCGCTTAGGCTATTTTCCGAGTAAGAATGATAAAAAATATTTAACTTCAATTTTATCTAAATGTTGAAATGAATTCTCAAAGACTCTTCTCTATTCCGCTATTCACAGCTCACAGCAGTTTAGAAATTCAAAATCATCTATTTAAAACAGTCTTAAAAATATGACCCGAGTAATGTTTAAGTGATGCTGTATATCAACCCAATTAGTTTAATTGCACCACCAATACAGCATTGGATTAGTTTTTAAAATTTTGCGATGCTGCTGATAATTGGCATCATGCTTTGCAACTTTCGCCCAAAATCTTGGACTATGATCAAAATGCTGGGTATGCGCCAACTCATGCACACAAACATAACGTACGATATTTTTAGGAAACAATACCAGAGCACTATTCAACATAATGTCATGTTTCGATGTACAACTTCCCCATCGTGTTTTAGGCTGCCGAATCGCACATTTGCCAAAACTCAAATTACTTTCTTGGCTCACACCCCCCAAATAAAGCGGAAGATGCTGCTTTGCATAGGCGATTACAAACGCTTTTAAATATTGTTCAGGCTGACGATCACTGATCAAAAGTTTTAAATTTTCATCATCAAAAATAAAACCATGCTTTTGGCTTTGATAAATGATCTGTAAAGGCTGATCTAAATTAAACAGCTGTAATTCATTCGGTAAAGTTTTGTCTATTTGAACAATTTTTTCTTGCTGTTTCTGCCAAGTTTGAATGAGCCATTGCTCAGACTGATCTATAAAATTTTGAATTTGTCGTTTGCTGCAAAGTACCGGCGCAGTTAAACGGATCTGAGTCGGTTCAACACGTAAGCGTAAATTCTTCGCTCGCGAATGACGGACAATCTGGATTTCAGGTAGGTCGTTTAGGGTCATTTTGTTCTTTTAAAATCTCCCCAAACCCCCTCTTTTACAAAGAGGGGCTTTAAAGTTTCCCTTTAAGAAATGGAGATTTAGAGGGATTTTTCTAGAAAGTTTAATTAAACCGCAGTACGCTCTTCAATACCGTTGTCTGTTGCAACTACAGCAATATCCGCTTTATTCAAAGCAAAAATACCATTACACACCACACCCGGAATGTTGTTAATGGTTTTTTCAAGTTCCAACGCATTTAAGATATTCAAATTATGCACATCTAAAATCACATTGCCGTTATCTGTCACTACACCTTCACGATAAACCGGATCGCCACCCAAGCTTACAATTTTACGTGCTACCGCAGAACGCGCCATTGGAATAACTTCTACAGGCAGCGGGAAATCACGACCCAATTGCTCTACCCATTTCGAATCATCCACGATACAGACAAATTTCTTTGCAATCGATGCCACGATTTTTTCACGAGTCAATGCAGCACCGCCGCCTTTGATCATATGCATATGACGGTCAATTTCGTCCGCGCCATCGACATAAGCATCCAAGCCGCCTACAGAGTTCATATCGACCACTTCAATACCTAATTTTTTAAGGCGCTGTGCTGTTGCTTCAGAGCTGGCAACCGCAGCTTCCAGTTGCAATTCTGGCAATAATTCAATGAGGAAGTTCACAGTACTTCCTGTACCTACACCCAAAATCCCGCCTTTAGGCAAGTGCTTTAAAGCAGCTTTTGCGGCAGCTTGTTTCTTTTCATCTTGGGTAGCATACAGACTCATAACTTGGCTCAACTATTTTTTGACATTTGTTGCTGATTTAACAGCCCAAATGTACGGGGGTTTGTTACAATAAAGACCTATTTTAAACTGTTAGATGGAAAATTAACATGCTGTCTCGTTTGGTTCGACAAATATTACAAGCAACGGTGTATGACGTTGCAATCGAAACTCCACTCGAAGCAGCGCCACGAATTAGTGAAAAGCTAAACAACAACATTCGCTTTAAACGCGAAGATTTACAACCTGTCTTTTCCTTTAAACTACGCGGTGCCTATAACCGTATTAGTCAATTACCGAAATCTCAGTTGGAACGTGGCGTTATTACGGCTTCAGCAGGTAACCATGCACAAGGTGTGGCCCTATCTGGTAAAAAACTGGGAATTCGCGCCATTATTGTCATGCCGAAAACCACGCCTGACATTAAAGTTCAGGCAGTAAAACGTTTGGGTGGAGAGGTAGTCTTGCATGGCGATTCTTTCGATGTTGCCAACAAATATGCCATTCAACGTGCTACCGAAGATGGTATGACCTTTATTCCGCCTTATGATGATGAACTGGTGATGGCCGGTCAAGGTACTATTGCCAATGAAATTTTACGTCAATGGCGTGATGTGGAATATGTATTTGTTGCTGTTGGCGGTGGCGGTTTAATTGCCGGTGTTGCCGCTTACCTTGGCGATGTTGCACCGCATGTCAAAGTCATTCCGGTGGAATATGATGAATCTGCATGTTTAAAAGCGGCTTTTGAAGCCAATGAACGTGTAATTCTACCCTCTGTAGGTTTATTTGCTGACGGTACTGCGGTTGCACAAATTGGTGAAAAACCGTTTGATGTGATTCGCCTGCAAAAATCAGACAACTCGGGTTCAATTGTTGAACCGGATGTTGTACTGGTGAACACAGACGAGATCTGTGCAGCAATTAAAGATACCTATGACGAATGTCGCAGCATTGTAGAACCTTCCGGTGCCATGGCACTTGCCGGGATCAAGAAATATGTGGCAGAACATGGTCTGGAAAATAAAAATATGGTGTCGATTGTTTGTGGTGCCAACATGAACTTCGACCGTCTGCGCTATATTGCCGAACGTACAGAGCTCGGTGAACGGAAAGAAGCCATTTTTGCCGTGACCATTCCAGAAGAAAAAGGTTCATTCCTGAATTTCTGCCGTGCCCTGCAAGGCCGTAATATTACGGAATTCAACTACCGTGCCAGCTCTTCTAGTGCTGCTCAAGTATTTGTCGGCATTAGCTTGAAAGGTGGCGAAAAAGAACGTCACGACATTTATGACACCTTGACGACGCAATATGATGTTGATGATTTGTCTGATGATGAAGTTGCAAAACTGCATATTCGTTATTTGGTCGGTGGTCACGCAGACATTGAAAATGAACGTCTGTTCCGTGTCGAGTTCCCGGAACGTCCAGGTGCATTACTGACTTTCCTGGAACGTTTAGGACCTACCCACAACATTACCCTGTTCCACTACCGCAACCACGGCGCGGCGGAAGGTCGTGTACTGGTTGGCTTAGAAGCAAGCGACGCGAAACAAAATCCAGATGGTTTAATTGAAACATTGGAAAATATCACTTATCCATATGCTGAAATTACCAACAATTTGGGTTATCAACGATTCTTGAAATAATTTTTTAGCATGACTTGAAATAGCCTGTATGAATACAGGCTATTTTTTTGCATTTAACTCTCGTTATTAAAAAAATAGTTAGACAAATCACATCAATCAAAAGCTGCACATGGGCTGTTTTATAATCTTGAGCTAATCATTCCCTGTTTAGAATTCAGTTGAATGACGTTATTCAATACTTAAGCTAAAGTTTAACACGCAAACTCTAAAATTTAGTGGCATCATAGTCGTTGAAATATGATGTAAAAATTGAAAACGAATTAGGATTAAAAACACATGGCACAGTTTGCAGTGATTGGTTTGGGTAGTTTTGGTGCAACCGTCGCAACCAAATTAGCCATGTTAAACCATGATGTGATTGGTATAGACAGCAATAAAAAATATGTAGAAACCTTTTCTGATCAGCTGACTCATGCAGTCATTGCCGATGCCACAGATGAACATGTACTCAAAGAACTGAATATTCAAAACTGTGAAGCCGTGGTGGTGGCTATTGGCGAAGATATAGAAGCCAGCATCTTATGTGTTTTGCATCTAAAAAATATGGGGATTAAAAAAATTTGGGCTAAGGCCAAATCACAAGCCCATCACATGATTTTGACCCATCTTGGCGTGAATAAAATCATTCATCCTGAAGAAGATATGGGTAACCGGGTTGCCCAGTCATTAAGCTACCCGATGGTCAGTCGTTATATGGGTTTAGAAGACAATCATTTCATCGTTAAAATTGAAATTAAAAAGAGTCAGCAGGGCGAACGTTTTCATCAGCTTATGAGTCATGTTCCTGAAATTAAAACGATTCTGCACAAACGCGGCAAAGAGGTTTCATATAACATTGATCCTAATTTAATTATGCAAGAAGGTGATATCTTAGTCGTGGAAGGCGAAATTGAACCATTAAGAAAACTGTCTGCCCGGTTTAAATAAAATATGAATCAAGCGCAAAACAAAAATCCCAATACGGTCAATCTAAGCCCACCCAGTTTACTGGCACTGGGTTTCTTGAGCTTTATCGTTGTCGGAACTTTATTGCTCAAACTCCCGATTTCACATCATGGTGAATTAAGCTGGCTCAATGCCCTGTTTACTTCAACGTCTGCCGTGACCATTACCGGGCTGTCTGTAGTCAATGTCGGAGACGCCTATACCACCTTTGGCAAGGTCGTCATTATGCTGTTATTGCAAAGCGGCGGCCTGGGTTTTATGACCTTTGCCATACTGGCTGCACTGAGCCTTTCTTCCAATATCAGGCTCAAACAGCAAATGATGGCGCAGGAAACCATTGGTCAAACCAGCCTGGCTAAAGTGTCATTCACCATTAAAGGGGTGCTGTTATATTCCCTGTTTTTTGAAGCGATTGGCACATTGATTTTAACTATTGCCTGGATGCCAGAATACGATTTTTCCCGCGCCTTTTTTTACGCGGCTTTTTATAGTGTTTCGGCTTTTAATAACGGCGGTTTTTCCCTATTTCCCAATAGTTTGATGAGTTTTGCAGACCATTACTTTATTACTTTTACCATTAGTATGCTCTATATTATTGGTGGAATTGGCTTTGTCGTGCTGATGGATATCCAGCGCACTCGTCGCTGGAAAAAATTAAGTGCCAATAGCAAATTAATACTCTCTACCATTGCAGGTTTAAACCTGTTTGCCTTTATCGTAATTTGGGCACTGGAAGCCAACAATCCCCTAACCCTGGCGAATATGAGCCTGGGTGATCAAGCCCTAAATGCCTGGTTCCATGCCACAGTTCCGCGCTCATCCGGTTTTAACAGCCTGGAGATGGCAAACATGACCGATGCTTCCACCTTAGTCACCATGATCCTGATGTTTATTGGTGGCGGTTCACTCAGTACGGCTGGCGGTATCAAGGTGGGTACTTTTATTATTGTGGTCTTAAGTGTGATCACTTTTTTACGACGCTCGGAAGAATTAACCGTATTCAATCACTCAGTTTCTAAAACCACCTCATTTAAAGCCTTAGCCGTGGTTTCCATTACCGCCATACTGATATTTTTAGGATTATTTACGCTTCTTATTCTGGAGCCCAGCAAAAACTTCCTGGATTTACTCTTCGAAGCAGTTTCTGCCACCTGTACGGTAGGATTATCACGTGGCATTACCAGTGAATTACAGCCTGCAAGTCTGTTTGCATTAATCTTACTGATGTTTGCGGGTCGTTTGGGGCCACTGACTCTGGCCTACCTGATTGCCACCCCGAAAAAAAGCCGTTTAAAACATCCACCGGCAGATATTCAAATTGGTTAAACCCGATTCAATAAAAAACCACTCATACAGAGTGGTTTTTTATCATTCATGGATAAATTTTAATACCAATTCATTAAGGATACACCTAAACCGACATAAGTGGCCCGATGGTTATAATCAATCAGGCTTTCACCATAGCCATCAAACAATTGAAAATGACCACGCAATTTACCGCTAATCGGGAATGCCCAATCAAACTGCATAGCCCCATGCGCATCATCGCCACCTTTTAGCGAGTGACGCAGCATCAGGGAAAATTCATGATCATTCTTGCGGTAGAATGCAGTTAAATCACCACGACCAATATAGTTTTTAATATCCGGGTTGTTATCATCTTTTGCATCTTCTTCAATGCGATACCAAGGACGTAGCATCAATGCAAAGTTGTCGCGTTCTAAACCGACATTAAAAATAATACGGTTCCAACTACGCGATAAAGGATCGGCACGGCCATTGGACTGATGGTTAAAGGTCACGCCTAGTAAACGTGCATTTAAGCCCAAAATTTCATAATTGGTCCGAAATACCAGACTGGCTTCAGGTTCATAGTTGGTTTCACGAAAAGGACGCGAGGCATCTGCATTATAAACCTGCCAGTGTGATGACTGGGTATAACCCAGCCAGATATCTCCATTATCACCAAACAGGTTTTCAACTGCTTTGGTTTTTAAAGACAACTGGAATTTCGCTTCCATCGATTTCAGGTTTTGCTCATCACCCACCTGTACCGTGTTATTTTCATTCGGACTGAAAGGACGTTCGTTTTTATCCGAAGTCCAGAATCCTGGAAGCAGATAAACCGGTTGGTGCGCACGAATATTCCAGGTTCCAAGTTTACTTTCAGAAGACAGCTCCCAACGCTTGTCCAGCAAAGACGTATTGGGATCAATTTTTGGCCCCTCAACTGCAAAGACATTACTCATCCCATGACTGATTTTTTCTTTGATCGTTTCTGGCTCAGTCGGTGCAGGTGCAATTTGATTGGCTGCCTGACGTTCAGACACCAGTGCCGTTTTTTCTGTTTCAGGCACCTTGAACAAAGTGTCATAACAGGCCAGACGATCCGCATTGGACTCTAATGCCACGCATGCTTCCGGACTTGCGGGTGTAATGAGAGATTCTGGTTTTTGTGCATGAATACTCGCCGCATACAAAGAACTGAGCATGATCATGCTCAGTTGCAATGTAGTGCGTTCAAGCGTTTTGAACGCCATAGGGTTTTACCTCAAATGATATCTTTAGTTCACTTGCTTAATATCAAAACCAAGTTCAAGCAGCGCTTCACGCTTAGCTACGGGTGCAACCACAGCCTTCACCGGTTTTTGCTGAACCAAATATTGTTCTGCAACCCGTTTTAAATCATCAAGAGTTACAGCAAGTAAACGTGCACGTAATTGCTTGCGCACTGCAGGTGTACGTGCATGCAATAATGCATAGCAGGCAGTAATGGCTTCCCCGGCAGGAGAACCCGGTTTATCCATGCTTGCAATTAAGCCCAAGATTGCTTCTTCAAGTTGATGCGGTTTGTGTTCACTATTCAGCAACCAGTTAATACTGGCATCAAAATCTTTAAAAGTTTCTGCCAAACGTGGATCACGATAGCTATAAAAACGGAACGAACAGGCATTACCATCGTAGCTTGCTCCACCGCCGTACGCCCCGCCTTTTTCACGAATCGCACTGTGCAAGAAGCCATTACGCAAATAAGCAGCCAATACCATGAGAGGTGCAGCATCTGGATGAGAAACCTCTACTGCAGCATAAGCAGCAGCACAGAATTGAACATTGGCTTGAATCAGCCAGGCTTCGTCATGATTGCTATTTTCTGTGATGATTTGAGTTAATTCTACCGGAGTTTTATCAACAGCTAACTTGTCCCAAACGTCTTGCACTTCTTCAATCAAACGATCGGACTGATGTTCTTCACACACCAACAAGAATTGTTTTGGTGCCTGTAAAAGTAAACGATGAATGGCTTTTAATTCTGCAATTAATGCATCATAAGCAGCTTCATCGCTTTCAATTTTACTTACCAAATCACCTAACCAGTTCAGCGCACCCAGACCGGTATTTTGATAGTCACGTTGTGCTAAAGCACTGTGGTTACGTCCGGCAATTTGCATGGCATAACTATGACCCGAACCGGAAATACGTGAATTCCAACGGGTTTTACGCTGTTGCAATAATTCAATAATACGGTCTTTTTCATCAAAACGTAGTTGTTCAAATGCCAGTTTCAACAGGCGGATAGCTTCAAAATTATTCACCAGCGATTTGGTAGTCAACGTAAGCCATGCGCTAATCTTGTTTTTATCATCATATTTTGAACGTAGAGATGCCCCCATCCCCACGCCACCACTCACTGCAGTTTGCAGTTGTTGCAGTTCCAGATAGTCGTATTCACCCGCACCGACTTCACCCAGCAAAATTGAAAGTAAATTGAAATATGGCGACTGAACCACCTGATCTGGAATTTTTACCAACACCTGTTGATAGTAAATGCCATTGGTTCCGGCATGATACAGATTCAAAGGCGTGTCTAAATTATTGCTGATAATTTCACGCAATTGACCTTGTACGATGTGCAAGTCCGCAGGAACGTCTTCCAGACCGACTTTCGGTAATAGGTTCAAATCATCCGGCGTATCCTGACGGACTTTTAATGCTTCGGTTTGCTTGAGAATTTCTGCTTTTTGCTCATCCGTCAGTTGGGCACCAATTTCAGCCAGACGCGCTTTTTCCGCTTCAGCTTCTCTTGCCGACTTGGTTGCATCCGGCAGCAAAGTCATCTGTACACGATGCGGATTATCCAGCAGATATTCTTTAATCAGGTTGGACAACCACATTGGGTCTTTAAGTTCTTTTTTGACCTGTTCAATCGCCGTGTCTACATCCCAGACCTGAATCGGATCGCTGTGATGAATGACGCTGCTTAAACCGTTTAAAATCAGGCTTAAACCGTAAGGCATGCCATCGCCATTGATTTCACGCTGATGTAATTCGATTTGATGCAAAATCGCATCCACCATTTCGGCATCAACCGGTTTCGAAGCAACTTCTTCAAGGACCTTAAACACACCGTCTTTAAATTCCTGGGCATGTTCAGGATTTGAACCCTGTACGCCACAAAAGAAGGTCATTTCAAAGTTGGAATCATCCACACCCATAATTGGACCGGTAGACTGGGCATAACCACAGGTTTCCAGATAATGACGTAATGGCGAAGCTGAATCTTCCAGCAAAATACCTTCAACCAGACGCATCCCCAAGCGTAATTTAATATCACTGGCTTGCGGCAACAGCCATGAAATCACGTGATAGGTTTTATCCTTCAGGTCTTCTGCATCTACAGCATAACTTTCTGTGACTTCAAGCGGTGCAGTTAAACGGGTTTCGGGTGTTGAATGTAAGGTTTGACCTTTTTCAAATTTAGACAAGGCTAAAGTTTCAAATTGTTCCTGCAAGTAATAAGCCGATTCATTGCCAAAAGTCATAAATACCGCATTACTTGGATGGTAATGTGACTTATAGAAATCAACCAACTCAGGGTAAGTTAAATCCGGAATATTTTTAGGATCGCCACCGGAATTGTAATGATAGGTAGTATGCGGGAATAAATGATGCGCCAATTGATGATAAAGCTGATCTGAAGGAGAACTCATTGCCCCTTTCATTTCATTAAAGACCACGCCTTTATAAACCGGTTCGCCATTTTCCAGCTCAATGCGAATACCTTCCTGAGCAAAATCAAGTTCGTTTAAATTGGCAGCAAAAGCAGCATCCAGATACACTTCCAGCAGGTTCTGGAAGTCTTTTTTATTTTGCGTGGCAAAAGGATAGGCGGTCCAGTCTGCTGAAGTAAACGCATTCATAAAGGTATTGAGCGAACGACGAATCATCAGAAAGAATGGGTCACGGACCGGAAATTTTTCCGAACCACAAAGCGCAGTATGTTCTAAAATATGCGCCTCACCTTTTGAATCCATGGGCTGGGTACGAAACGCAACAAGAAAGACATTTTCATCCAGATCACTGGCCAGATGATAATGTATAGCACCAGTGGCTTTATGCTTATATTCAGACACCCGAATATCTAGGGCTTCAACATGGTGTTGACGTATCAACTGAAACGCAGGATGAACAGTTTGAGAAATGGTTTCAGTGACATCTACAGTCATGTGATCTCCAACATTTAAATATTTATAAGATGGTTTTGATTATACCTGAATATTGCACTATTTGGATTTGTACAGTTACCAAATTCCAAGCATTTTGGTCCATTTTAAATCACGGAATATTTCAATCAGATTTCGGAATTTTTTAATGTAACTTTATCAAAAGTGAATTCAAGATGAGGGTCAGACAGGTATTCAAAAAATAGTGGAAAACAAAGCGATGAATGCAATAAATAAGGGATTGTGTTGAAATAATTTTTAATTATCAATTTAGACTGATATCTGAATAATGAATAGCATTTAAAAAATAACTTCATTATGACACCATCAAACCTACACGGACTTAACGGTGTCACAAGTGAAAATAAAAACTAGATCAAATATTTGAAATAACTATAGTTAGGATGATTTTCTACAAACACATAGTTTTGCTTTTGATAGAAATGCGCTGCATTTTTAGTATCTGTATTCAGGCACAATGCTGAAAAGTTGGCACGTGCCTCTTTTTCCAGCTGTTGTAACAGTTGCTTGCCCACACCATGCTTGCGGTATTTCGGTAATACATAAAAACGACGCACCCGCCCAATACGCGCATCAATTTCATTTTCATTCCACTGCTGGTTTAAACCGCCACAAGCCACAAGCTTGTCATCATCATAGCCCAACAGCAGAAATTCACCCGGTTGATCAAACCGGTTCTTGCCACTTTCGAACTCTTCAATCAATCGATCAACAAACTGAAATCCTTCTTTCTGTGCCTGCTTGGCTAATTCCTTGATTTGTTCAGGTAATTGCTCAGCTTTATCAATCGTGATATTCATCTAACCTTCCTTATTCTGTCCTATATAGTATTTTGAACGAATAAATTGACTCTATATTGAATTTTATTCATCAATCTACAGCAATCATGAGCATTGGTGTAAACTTAGCGTTTTAATTTAAATGTGAATGAAAGACATGACAACTGTTGATCTTTTTGCAATTGGTAATGCATTAATCGACCAAGAATTTAAAGTCTCTGACGATTTCCTGATTCAACAAAATTTGCAAAAAGGCACTATGCAGTTGACTGATGGTGAAACGCAAGCAAATTTATATAATAATTTAAAAGAAACGCAAGTATACAAAGGTCAAGCATCAGGTGGATCTGCTGCAAATACCACCGTTGCATTTAGTGCTTTAGGCAGCACAGCCTTTTATGCTTGCCGCGTGGGTAACGACGAACTTGGTCAGATTTACCTGAAAGGCTTAAATGATGCCGGCATTCAAACTGCAGAACAATCCGTCAGTGAAGGTGTGACCGGAACATGTATGGTTCTGGTGAGTCCGGATTCTGAACGTACCATGCAAACTTACCTTGGTATTACCGCTGAACTGAGTGAAGCACAAATCAATTTTGAACCCTTAAAAACTGCAAAATGGCTGTATATTGAAGGCTATTTATCCACTAGCGACACTGCAAGACAAGCGGTTAAACAAGCCCGTGAAATTGCAAAAGCACATGGGGTAAAAATTGCTTTGACCCTTTCTGATCCAGCAATGGTGCAATATGCACGTCAAGGGCTGGATGAACTTTTGGATGATGGTGTCGATTTATTGCTTTGTAATTATCATGAAGCTTTAATGTATACGGAAACTGATTCAATTGAAGCAGCTTTGGCTAAATTGCAATTAAAAAGCAAATACACTGTCATTACATTATCAGCTGAAGGTGCTTTGATTTCCGATTCTGAGCAAATCCTGAAAGTTCCCGGCCGCAAGGTAACCGCGGTAGATGCCAATGGCGCCGGTGATGCCTTTGCAGGTGCGTTTCTGTATGCACTCAATGCAGGTTTAAACCTTAAAGTGGCTGCTGAATTATCAATCTTGATTTCAAGTGAAGTGGTTTCACAATTTGGACCACGCCTGAGTGTAGAAAGTTATGCAGAATTATTAAATAACTTCCACAAGGAATGTGCATAATGATTAAAATTGCCATGATGGAAGAGATTCCTGAACGTGAAGCACGTTCATACGAAACGCCAAATGGTGACACGATTTTCATTACCCAGCGTGATGGTTCATTCTATGCCTATCAGAATCTCTGCCCTCACTTACAGGTCGAACTGGAATTTCTGGAAAACCAGTTTTTAGACCGTGATCAGGAATATATTGAATGCTCCACTCATGGAGCCCTGTTTCTGGTTGAAACCGGTGAATGTATTTCTGGTCCCTGCTTAGGGCAATCACTTGAAAAAGTAAAGATTAATGTGCATTCTGATGGTGGAATTTACCTGAAAGAAGAATAAAACTTATGGAATTTGCCATGCTAGAGTTTCTACAAAACTATAACTTAATCCCGTTTCATTTAAGTTTACTGGCTTTAATTTTACTCAGCATGGCAGAAACCATTGGCTATTACTTTAATATTCGTCCGACTGAGTTTCTAAAAACCCTTTATCCAAAGAAACTTACCGACTCCCCTCTACTCAATGTCAAATTCTCCAAAACACTGATTGTGGTGTTTTTACTGATGAACTTCAGTTTCGCAGGCTATTTTCTGCAACTTTGTGTATTTGCACAGCAGAAGGCATTCTTGCCTGCTTATTATCTGATGATCCCGGCACTGATCATTGCGGTGTTTTTCACTGTATTTATGATTCATTGTCTTGACCAGGTCATCAAGCCAACGCTTACTAAACAACAGGTCAGTCTGCTGGGACGTTTGGCGACCATTTCCAGTGGCAATGCACGTCCGGGATTTTCCGCACAAGCACGGGTACGAGACAGTTTTGGTCAATTACATTATGTCCAGGTCGAGCCTGAATTTGGCGAACTGGAATTCCAATCGCAGATTATTTTAATCCGTCTAAAGAAGTCCCACTATATTGCTAAAAAAATTTCCAAATCCAATAATTTATTTAACATGGAAAATTCACAATAATCTTGGCTTACCCTAGCGTCAAATTGGACATTAAATCATTAGAATTCGCTCATAGCGACTAACTCTCTCCTCCTGCTGTTAAGATTTGCAAGAATCAAAGTCCATACATTACCAGCGAAATTTATTCCAGTTTTCAGGATTTGCCCAGAATTTGGAGTTAAACCAGTCAGGCACATGCTTATACGTTAAAATATTGAATTGCCACAATGCAAAATCACTGTCATGACGGGTTTTATCAATGAGCTGGGTAAAGCCCAAAGCGCGCAATAATTTTTCATCTTGCAACCGGCTCACCACAACAATTCGTTTTGCCATCAGGTCTCGCAATCTCACTAACAGCTGAGACTTCTGCACATCAGAAAGTACCGCCAGCTCTTGTGAATCCATCACTACAAAACCCAGATCATATCGCCGGGTAAAAGGCAGATTTAAAAACTCAGTTACGTTAAAATAGTGCCATTGAATTGATTGATTATTGTCGTATTGCGCAAGATTTTGACCAATACATAATGCAGTTTGGATAGGCTGTTCGTTGGATAAATCGTCTAGCATTGAAGTGATGACATTTTGTTCAGCCATAACTGCATCCTTATTATTGAAGAGAGTATTTTGTATGGAACTACAAGGCATTTGCCATAAAATGCATGCAGGTCTTAAGGACCTTAGTGTAACTGATCAACATACACACAAGGCAAATGTTGAATATAAATTTATTCTAGATCGTTCAGAAGTTGATCTACCATTCAATTTAGGCCAAGAAATTGAGATTGAATGGACCGGTAATATCTATTGTGTATCTTGTGGTAGCAAAACCAGCAAATCCTTTTCGCAGGGTCATTGCTTTAAATGTTTCAAAACCAAAGCGTCTTGTGACATGTGTATTATGAAACCGGAAACCTGTCATTATCACCTCGGGACTTGCCGTGAAGACAGCTTTGCCAAAGAGGTCTGTTTCCAGCCCCATATTGTTTATCTGGCCAATTCAAGCGCATTAAAAGTCGGCATTACCCGTCTTGGACAAATGCCAACACGCTGGCTGGATCAGGGGGCAACACAGGCATTACCCATTATGAAAGTGGGTTCGCGCCGTCTCTCAGGCCAACTGGAAATTATGTTTGGAACACAGGTGGCGGACAAAACCGATTGGCGTAAACTGCTAAAAGGCGAAGCTGAACCGCTCAATTTAATTGAGGTACGTGAACAGCTACTGGAAGAATTTGCACCGAAAATTCAGACCATTCGTGATGAATTTAATCAGAACCTCGAGTTCAATGAAACGATTGAAGTCATGGAAGATGAGCTGCCACGCGAGTTTGTCTATCCAGTCGAGCAATATCCTGAAAAAATCAAGTCGCACAATCTGGATAAAACACCGATTATTCGTGGCAAATTACTGGGCATTAAAGGACAATATCTAATCTTGGATACCGGTGTCATTAATATCCGCAAATATTCAGGCTATGAACTAAAAATCCGTGCTGAATAACTTTAAATTCAGCCATAAAAAAACCTGCGTTCATGCAGGTTTTTTTATTTCACTTAAGATTACTTAATCTTCGCATGTGATTTTAGATATTGCGTGTAATCATCCAGTTCCTGCTGACCGCGAAGCTGCTGATACAGCTTGGACAATTCACCCAATTGTCCATTGGTTAATGCATTCGAAGTAGCCTTATTCACATTTGACACAGCCACTACCACCAATTCATTAGGCAATGCAGCTGTGGTGACCGACCACATTCCTGCTTTCGGTGTAGGAACACTGAATGCCGCACGTTCAATCTCACGTTTTAGACCTTGTGAACGCGTAAATACACCGGCACTTTCAAAAGCAATCTGACTTTGTGCCAAAGCGCTAGCAGCCGGTTGCGATTTAAAGTTATTCAATGCTGTCTGGATTTTCGCTTTAGCTGCATCAACTGCTTTTTGTTCAATCAGTTTGGCTTTTACACGTGGCGTTGCTTCAGCCAAAGTCTGTACTCCAGCTGCATGATAGTTACGCACTTTCACCCAAACGGTATTACCATTTGCCATTTGAATGCTGCTAGAAGCATTGCGATCACCATTTTTCACATCATCATTAAACAGCTTAACTTTGACATTGGCATCACTCAGTACAGGATGCTGTGTAGAGAGGGTCATACCTTTCACAGATTGAACTGTCACACCCTTAACTTCCTGAGCCACCACATCCAGCGCATCGCTACCTACAACCAACTCATTCAGGCTATTTACAGCATCTGAAAATGAATTCGCAGTTTTGTTCTTTTGCAACTCTGCTAACAGGCGTGGTTTTTCAGTTTCAAATGAAGGTAACTTCAAAGCGGCTGCTTCTGTTTCAATTAAATGATAACCATACTGGGTTTTAACCGGTGCTGAAACTTGGGCTGGTTTTAAAGAAGCAACAGTTAGATCGAATGCATCACCAAACACACCTTTGGCATAAGCTTCTACCACACCACCCTTGGTCTTCGATTCAGTATCATCTGAATACTGTGCCGCCGCTTGGGCAAAAGACATACCTGCTTTAATTTTCGCAGCGACTTCAGTGGCCAATTTTTTCGCTTCAGCATCTGAACGGGTATCTACGGTAATTAAAATATGTTTTACCAATGGCTGAGCATTTTTCTTTTGTGCATCAACAAATGCACTATAAGCTTGCTGCAATTCAGCATCTGTCACTTGAGTATTCGCTGGTGCAACATTGGCTGGTGTGAGCACAACATAATCAACGTCCACACTGGCTACCTGCTTAAATGCATTTTGATGCTTGTTGTAGTAAGCAGCAATATCTTGAGGTGTGACTTTGATATTTTTCTTGTATTCATCCAGTTTAATGCTGGCAAGATGCAAGGTGCGTTGTTCAGTTTGCAAATTGGCAATTTGTTGAATATCAAGCTTGCTCACCAATGCATAATCCATAAATGTTGACGTCACCATTTTTAAGGCATGGTCTTTACGCAAGTTTGCAATCAGAGCCTGACTGGTCATACCCACTGAACGTAAATAATTTGAATATAAGGCTTCAGAAAACTTACCGCTTTCCTGAAAGCTCGGTTGCTGGGCAATCATTTGTTCAATTTGTGCATCACTCAAAGAAATACCCAACTCTTCCGCTTGTTGTAATAATAAGGTACGAGCAACCAGACTCTCCATCGCCTTATTTTCGATAAAAGATTGATTCAGTAAAGTTTCGTCGCCATTGGCATAAGCCAGGTATTGTTCTTTAAATGTTTTGCTCAGCGATTCTAATTCTTTTTTAGAAATTTCTTGGCCATTGACCAATTTTGCCGTGTCTTCAGATTTTCCACCGCTAAAATATCCTTCAATACCTACAAGTGCTAAAGGGGTCAAAAACAAAATGAGCAAAGCTTTGCCCAACCAACCTTTAATAACTTTACGAAAAGATTCCATAAGTATTCCAATATTTTATTTGTGGGCGATTTTACCCGAAAACCTGCTTTGAATGAATGCGTTCAGACTGTAAATCGGCATTATTAATAAAAAACGCGCCATATAGGGCGCGTTGATAGGCTTTCAAAAAGATTAAGCTACAGAATCTTTTAAACCTTTACCTGCTTTAAAGCTTGGTACTTTGCTTGCTTTAATTTCTAAAGCTGCACCAGTTTGCGGGTTACGACCTGTACGTGCCGCACGTTCTTTAACGTTAAATGTACCAAAACCAACAAGTGTAACAGTATCACCAGATTTAAGTGCTTCAGTAATTGAAGCAATAGTTGCATCTAAGGCTTTACCTGCATCAGTCTTAGACAATCCCCCTTTCTCTGCAATTGCATCGATTAATTCTGATTTATTCATGAAGATTACGTCCTCTTAATATCGTTTATTTAAGGTCTAAGGATTCCATAACACCTTTATATCAATGCTTTGGGGCAAAACGCAATACTCTGAATAGGCTTTTCTAGAAAATAATTGCGAAAAAAATTGTTGAAAAATGCAGAAAAAGCCAAAAAGTTTCATTTTTTTAATATTTGTGCCTTGAGTATTTTATTTTCTTCAATAAGACAATCGACCTTATTATGTAATTGTAATATGAGACTTTCTAAATGTTGAATATCTTTTACCGTGACCAAACCAATTCTGTTTAAAGAATGGTTAACACTATGGTCGAGCAATTTTTCAACCTTATCTTTGGTATCATTGACCGATTCTTTGGCTTTTTCCGAGACTTTTTCTACGGTTTGATCGGCAATTTCAGTGGTCTTAGATTCCAGCTCCTCCCCCACCTTGACTAAAGAGTCAAAGAGTTTGTTTCCTTCCTCTTCTGCACGTGAAAAAGCACCCAAACCCGCAAGCCATATTTGTTGAGTATATTTACGAAAATCCAGACCCGACTTACGGCCTGAACGTAATTTATTCTTTGTTTTATCAGGATTTTCATTTTTTAGTTGATCAATCTCTTGATCTGTTTTTGATTTATGCATACCTGCCATCTCCTAGCCTACTTTCTATACAACTTAAATATAATTACTCAAAAAATACAGCTATAATAGCAAATTAAATACTTGATCGATTTGCTAAACTGTTCTACAAAGCAAGATTAATATATTTGTTATAAGTCCTGAAATACATTTTCGAGCATGGGATGCTCCTTTCAGGTAAGGATTAAGTTTTATGAGTGAATCGCAACAAGGTCAGAATCAACCGCATTTGTTGCTCACAATGACCATGATTGTCTTAGAAACAATCTTTACCTTCATCTTAAAACATGATCGGGTCGTTGGCTTGCAGGCTAAAAAATTTATAGACCAAAAAATCACCATTAAAATTAACAGCTATTTGCCTTATTTCGATTTTTATGTTGTTTTCACTGAACAAGGCATACTCTTTGACAGCAAAGCTCCCGAGAAAGTAGTCGATCTGGATATCCGCACTACCCTCATGGATTTAATTAAAGTATTTGTCTTTGCCAATCGCCGCAGTATAAAAAAAATGCGTATTGATGGTGACAGCACCTTAAAAGATGAGTTTCGAGATTTAAGCTTGCTGTTCAGCTTTCCAAAAGTTTTATCCGACTGGAAACAGTGGCTCAGCCAACCCGCTGATGGACAGGAAGTTATTTCTTCCAAAAAGCGTATTGCTCCCCTATTAGAAAAAATTGACCAGCAACGTTCAAAGATCAATACCTTAGAGGTAGAAGTCAAACAATATAAGAATCGCATTCGACGTATGCAACAAAAACAAAAAAGAGTGAATGTCACTTTTAGTCTAATTATCGTGCTATTAGTAGCGTTATTAGTATATAATTACTGGATTGTTTAAACATATAATTTTCCTATAAAACAAAATAATTTAAAGACCAATAAAAAACTTGACTATTTTAGTCAGGATTCATAAAATCAACTCATCTAGTCTTAATATGTGTATCGAATCATGCGTCTTACTACTCGCGGTCGTTACGCAGTGACTGCTCTACTTGATTTAGCTTTGCAGCCAACTGAACAAACGATTACGCTTGCTGAAATTGCAGCTCGTCAAAGTATTTCTGTTGCTTATCTTGAGCAGTTATTTGCGAAATTAAAGCGCCACGGCTTAGTTTCTAGTGTTCGTGGGGCCAACGGTGGTTATCACCTGGCTCGTAGCGCTGAAGAAATCACAGTATTAGAAATTATTGAAGCTGTAAACGAAGCAGTTGATGCAACACGTTGTGATCATAAAGGTAACTGCCAGAATGGTGCAATGTGCTTGACTCATGATTTATGGCAAGAACTCTCCCACCACATTGCCGATTATTTAGCAAAAATCAGCCTTGCTGACCTGGTCGCACGAGACAACGTTCAAACCGTTTCCATTCGCCAAAATACAGCATCATTTGATTCAGCCCTTTTATCGGTTACAGGTATTTGACATGAAACGTCCGATTTATCTTGATTATGCAGCAACCACTCCTGTAGACCCTCAAGTTGCAGAACGCATGATGGAGTGCTTAACTTTCGACGGTACTTTCGGTAATGCTGCATCTCGTTCTCATGCTTACGGTTGGCAGGCTGAAGAAAAAGTAGAATATGCACGTGAACAAGTTGCGAACTTGGTCAAAGCAGATCCACGCGAGATTGTTTGGACTTCAGGTGCCACAGAATCTGATAACCTGGCACTCAAAGGTGTGGCTCAGTTTTACGCGTCTAAAGGCAAACACATCATCACCAGTAAAATTGAACACAAAGCAATTTTAGATACTTGCCGTGAATTAGAAGAAGAAGGTTTTGAAATCACCTATCTTGAGCCACAACCACAAACAGGTTTAATTACGCCTGAGATGGTTGAAGCAGCTATTCGTCCAGATACCATTCTTGTTTCCCTGATGATGGTCAACAACGAAATTGGTACCATCACTGACATTGCAGCTATCGGTGAAATTACCCGTGCCAAGAAAATTTTCTTCCACGTTGATGCGGCTCAAGCTGCAGGTAAAGTAGAGATTGATCTTTCAACTTTAAAAGTTGATTTAATGAGTTTCTCTGCTCACAAAATTTATGGCCCTAAAGGTATCGGTGCGTTATTCGTTCGTCGGTCACCACGTGTACGCCTTAAAGCGCAAATGCATGGTGGCGGTCATGAACGAGGTATGCGCTCAGGTACACTTGCAACCCACCAAATCGTAGGTATGGGTGAAGCATTTGAACTTGCAGGCAAAAATCTGGAAGCTGAACAAGCCCGTTTACGTATCCTCCGTGATAAATTATGGAACGGTTTACAAGGTCTGGAACAAGTATTCTTAAACGGTCATCCTACTTACAACGTTGCAAACTATCTGAATGTCAGCTTTAACTTTGTTGAAGGCGAATCATTGATGATGGCATTGAAAGATGCAGCTGTATCTTCTGGTTCAGCATGTACTTCTGCAACACTTGAGCCATCTTACGTACTTCGTGCGCTCGGTCTTTCTGACGAACTTGCTCACAGTTCAATCCGTTTCAGCTTCGGTAAATATACCACTGAAGAGGATATCGATCACGTTCTTGAAATCACTAAAGCTGCTGTTGAGAAATTACGTGAACTTTCTCCGCTTTGGGATATGTATAAAGAAGGTATCGACCTTTCCACTGTTGAATGGGCTGAACACTGATTCATGACATGGAGATAGCTTTAAAATTTAAAGCTATCTCATTGATAAACGTAATTTCATCCCCATATTAATCTTAAGGCTGACCCCGAGGTTTGGAGAAGCATCATGGCTTATAGCGAAAAAGTAATTGATCATTACGAAAACCCTCGTAATGTTGGCGTTTTAGACAAAAATGCTGAAAATGTTGGTACAGGTATGGTAGGTGCACCGGCTTGTGGTGATGTCATGCGTCTTCAGATTCAGGTGAATGATGACGGTGTGATTGAAGAAGCACGCTTTAAAACTTATGGTTGTGGTTCTGCGATTGCATCTAGCTCGCTTGTGACTGAATGGCTAAAAGGTAAAACTCTGGACGAAGCTCAGGCGATCAAAAATATTGATATTGCTAACGAGCTTGCTTTACCTCCAGTAAAAGTACACTGTTCTGTACTGGCTGAAGACGCGATTAAAGCTGCTGTTGAAGACTATCGCAGCAAAAAAACAAAAGCTTAAGTGTTTCGAGTTTTTGATCAAAGATTAACGGAGTTTTCATGATCCATTTAACTGAAAATGCTGCAACTCATATCAGCAATTACCTAAAGAATCGCGGTAAGGGTGAAGGCATTCGCGTTGGGGTGAAAACTTCAGGCTGTTCTGGTTTGGCTTATGTACTCGAATTCGTCGATGAAATCGATACCCATGACCAGATGTTCGAGCAGTTTGGTGTTAAAGTTTTTGTTGACCCGAAAAGCCTGGTTTATCTTGAAGGTATGGAGATGGACTACGTGAAAAACGGTCTCAATGAAGGCTTCGAATTTAACAACCCGAATAAAAAAGGCGAATGTGGCTGTGGTGAATCTTTCACCGTTTAACCACACCACTCCCTCTCTTTTTGTGATTAAAACAGTGTAAAATGCACTGTTTTAATTGCATTTACAGCAGTCACTTTTGCATATCTATCGCGGATCCAATCTCCCATGAATCATTTTGAGCTGTTCAACCTCCCTGTAGCACTCGATATTGATTTGGCAGCGTTAAAAACTGAATTTTTAAAGTTGCAGCAACAATATCATCCAGATAAAGCCGAAGACAAAGATCAAGCGCTGATTAAATCGAGCGAGATCAACCAAGCATTTAAGGCTTTATCCAATGTTGATAGCCGCGCTGCTTATCTCTTGAGTCTTAAAAAACAAGATTATCATCTGGATCAATCGATTGGAGATTTCGAGTTTTTACAGTCTGCACTGGAAATTCGTGAACAGCTGGATGAAGCTGCATCAGCTGAGGAACTGACTTCATTAAAGCATGAAGTTCAGCAATGGATTGACGGTTTGGTCCGTGAATTCAAAATCGACTATGAAGATGAAGACTGGGGCGAAGCTCGCGATACCGTTCGTAAATTGCGTTTCTTTGTTAAAGTCATGGCTGACATCGACAAGGCTGAAGATCGTTTTCTGGATGATGACAGCTTTGATTTAGATGATGATTTTTAATTCGCTTTAATTTTATTTTTTAATTTTTAGTTCTAAGGATGTAACACAATGGCTCTCTTGCAAATTGCAGAACCCGGTCAATCAAGTGCACCGCATGAACACCGCATTGCAATTGGTATCGACTTGGGTACTACGCATTCATTGGTTGCCACAGTACTTTCCGGTAAAGCTAAAGTTCTGAACGACGAACAAGGCCGAGTGTTACTTCCCTCTATTGTTCACTACAGCCATAACACCACCCATTATGGTGATGAAGCCAAGCCGTTTACTACTACAGATCCTAAAAACACCATTGTCTCCGTGAAACGTTTTATGGGACGCTCGAAAACAGACATCAAATTCCAGCACCCTTACACTTTGGTGGGTGAAGACAATCAGATGCCTGCTTTTGAAACTGCACAAGGCCGTAAAACTCCTGTCGAGATTTCTGCAGAAATTCTAAAACAGCTGAAAGACCGTGCTGAAGACAGTTTAAAAAATGAAGTGAATGGTGCGGTAATCACTGTTCCAGCCTATTTTGATGAGGCACAACGTCAGGCAACACGTGATGCTGCCCAACTGGCCGGTTTAAATGTTTTACGTCTACTGAATGAGCCTACTGCTGCGGCTGTGGCTTATGGCCTAGACCAGGAAACCAATCTCGCTCACGATCAAAATTATGTGATTTATGACCTGGGTGGCGGTACTTTTGACGTATCTATCCTGCGTTTTTCCCAAGGTGTATTCGAAGTTTTAGCGACTGGCGGACATACTGCTTTAGGTGGTGATGACCTGGATCGCCTAATTGTGAAATGGGCTAAAAAACAACTGAATATTGAAACCTTAGATGATGCCGAATATGCACATTTTATTGTTTCTGCACGTAAAGCAAAAGAAGCCTTGTCAGATGCCGAGTCAGTTGAACTGAAAGTTTTAGATCAGGCTCTGACTTTAGACCGTGCTACATTTGAAGACATCATTAAAGTTGCTTTAGACAAAACCATCAGCGTATGTAAACGCGTGATGCGTGATGCCAAACTTGAACTGGATGACATTAAAAATGTCGTGCTTGTAGGTGGTTCTACTCGCTCTTATGCGGTGCAAAAGGCTGTTCGTGAAGTCTTCAATCAGGAACCGCTATGCACCATCAACCCGGACGAGGTGGTCGCAATTGGTGCCTCTATTACAGCGAATCAGCTCATTGGCAACTCCAAAGATGGTTCATTGTTATTAGACGTTACCCCTTTATCACTCGGTCTGGAAACCATGGGTGGTCTGGTGGAGCGTTTAATCTCACGCAATACGGCCATTCCTGTGGCGCGTCGTCAGGAATTCACTACTTATCAGGATGGCCAGACTGCCATGTTGATTCATGTGGTACAAGGTGAACGTGATCTGGTGGAACACTGCCGTAGTTTGGGTCGCTTTGTCTTGCATGGCATTCCGCCAATGACTGCCGGTCAGGCACGTATTGAAGTCACTTTTCAGGTTGATGCCGATGGCCTGTTAACTGTTGCTGCCAAGGAAACCACGTCTGGTGTACATGCTCAAATCGACATTAAACCTTCTTATGGTTTATCTGATGCCGATACCGAACGCTTACTGATTGATGGCTTCAAATATGCGGAAGAAGATAAACATCTTCGTCATTTGCAAGAAACCAAGGTTGAAGCAAAACGTGAGCTGGAAGCACTGGAACAAGCCCTAAAAGTGGATGCCCAGCTATTAACTGCTGAACAGTTAGTATCGTTAAATCAAGCCAAAGCTCAACTTGAGGCTCAACTCGAAACCACCGATATTAAAGCGATTGAACAAGCTGTAGAACAGCTTAAAATACACAGTGATGCTTTTGCTGCTGCACGCATGAACCAACATATTGATGCAGCTTTGAAAGGCACTAAACTTGATGACTGGTCAAACTCGGACCAATAAACAGGAAAAAATTATGCCACGTATTAAAGTTCTTCCACATGCGCAAATTTGCCCTAATGGTGCCGAGTTCGAAGTTGAACAGGATGCCAACCTGTGCGAAAGCCTGTTAAAAAATGGTATCAAGATTGAACATGCATGTGATATGTCTTGTGCTTGTACCACCTGTCATGTCGTAGTTCGCAAAGGTTTTGACAGCCTCGAAGAAATGACAGATGTAGAAGCAGATTTACTAGATCGTGCCTGGGGTCTGGAACCGGATTCACGCCTTTCATGCCAAGTGAAAATTGTCGATGAAGATTTGGAAGTCGAAATTCCCAAATATACCATCAATCACGCCTCAGAAAATCATTAAGATTTTCGCTCATAAAAAACCACGCAATCGCGTGGTTTTTTTATCTGTAAACATCATCTCAATCATGATTTTTAGTGGTATTGCTCGTCCTTCTCATCTTCAATCACATCTTCCAGATTGAGTCGAACAATACCTTCTGAGTTGGTCAATTTTTGCTGTTTTTGAATCCGCTTAATCATCTTTTCCAAAACTTGGATCAACTCTGGATATTCATAATTTTGAACCTCATCCAGATTCAGCAACAAATGGAAACCCTTGTACTCATAATCAAACCAGCGCTGATAATCCAATTTACGCGAGGTATATTTTTCCATAACTTGCCAGGTCTTTACCGGACCGTGAATCCCTTTAAGCGTAATAGGTTTTTTCGGCGCACATAAATAGTCATTTTTAATTAAATTATAGGTTTCATCTGAAATCAGGATTTCATCGACTGCTGCCGCACTTTGCAGCCGTGCTGCCAGATTGGCATCACGTCCAACAATGGTATATGCCATACGATGTGCTGCGCCATAGTTCCCTACGTGACAATAACCAGTACTAATCCCCATACGGATATGCAAAGCCGGATAGCCCATCTTGATCCAGCGTTCACGCAGCAGTTTCATTTGTTGACGCATATCAATTGCCATGTCTAGACAAGTTTTGGCATCTTGCTCCACCCCTTGCGAGATTGGATCACCAAAGAAAATCAGGATCGCATCACCCATAAACTTGTCGACAGTCGCTTCATACTGCTTGGCAATTTCAGTCATATGACTTAAATAGTCATTGAGCAGGAATGCCAAATCATCTGGAATAAGCGTTTCTGAAAGTTCGGTAAAACCTTGAATATCTGAAAAGAAAATGGTCATTTTCTTACGTTTGTATTCAATTTTGGCTTCCGACTCACCTTTCATGATCGATTGCCACAACTGCACAGGTGCATATCGGCTCAGCTGATTTGCGAACTCCATATAACGATTCATTTGATCGTAATAATAGGTTCGACGATTACTGATATGTTGAATCTGGCTGCTTTGATAAAAACTACCCACACCAAAAAAAGTAATTAAACAGATAAAACCTAAAACGGTTAACTCACCAGTGGTTTGTTCAAAATACTCACCAAAACCAAAAATCAGAATATTACACAGATAAAAATTTGCGATTCCAATCAGGCTTGCCAATGACACAGCTAAAAAAGAAATCTTGTTGGTGATTGCGGTATATAAAATGACAAACAGTGAAATGAAAGTCAGAACCAGGTTTAAATGAATAGCAGATAAAATAACCGAAATAACAACTACATCGGTAATAAACAAGACACTGCGTTTTATATTGGAATTATAACGATACTGCAGCCAGGTCGATAATCTTGGCGTAATCAGAAAAATGAACAACAGGAAAAAAGGAATATAAATCTGGTATTGGGTGTCAGAAGCCGTGTAATGGTAGACAGTAACGAGTAAAGACAACATCATATATCCCATCAAACGATGGAAATACTCAAATTGTCTGGGTTCTTTTCTAATCCAGTCGTCTAATGACACTCAATCACTCCTGATTCGAGTCTTGACACCATAAATTCCATACTATGGCTTTCAATGGCTTGGAATTAATCCATACGCCAGTCAAATGGCATATCACCCTGACCACGCAATGCGAGCATCAAGGTTTGACGCATATGTGCAAGAACTTCATTGGTATAAGGAATAGCTGGAGTACCCCATACTGGTTTTGGCCAAGCCACGTCATTTTGATAGCGCACGACATGATGAAAATGCAATTGTGGAACCATATTCCCAAGAGCGGCCACATTCATTTTGTCTGCGCGGAATACGCGTGCAAGCTGACTCGATAACCAGCTCGATTCACGCAGGAACTGTTCCTGGTCAGCCTGACTTAATTCATATAATTCGCTCACGCCCGGCACGCGTGGAATTAATATGAGCCACGGAAATTGCATATCATTCATTAAACGACATGTTGACAGTGGAAAGTCGCCTACAAAAAAAGTATCTTGAGCAAGTTGTGGATGCAAACTAAACATATCTTTATAAATTATGCAAAATTAGAATGATGGCTAATACTATCACATCCAATGGGGCGTGAATATTCTATGCAATGTGTTTCATTACAAATAAACCACTATTTGCAATGAACGCATGAACATTCACGAATTTAATAAATTTCTTTAAAAAATCAAGCGCTTCATCTCACGATTTTTTAAAATCTGCACAAATTGCAAAGCGAGTGCATAAATCTTATGCACTCCCTGTCAAATCAATGAATTTCTTTCAATAAACTGTCCAATAAATCGATAATAAATTGGATACGTTTTTGATAATCTTCCAGCATGACCATGACTTTCAGGCGTTGCCCGCCATCCATGCGGAAAAAGGTCGGATGTTTTTGCATCATTTGAATAATACTGATGGCCTGTACTGGTGTTTCTGGTGAAAATTCAATATGACCACCGTTAGCACTGATATCAATTTTGGTAATGCCCAGCTGCTCAGCTTTCAAACGAATCTGATGCACAGCAAATAACTGCTTCACTGGCTGCGGTGGCACACCAAACCGGTCAATCAGCTCCATGCGGATATTATCGAGTTTTTCCTGGGTATCGGTATTACTGATGCGTTTATAGAACAATAGGCGCTGATGCACATCTCCCAGATATTCATCTGGAATCAAGGCTGGCATATGTAGATTGATTTCCGCAATCAGGGACAATGGTGCATCGAAATTCGGGGTTTTGCCTTTTTGGATGGCTTTGGTGGCCTTTTCCAGCATTTCCATATACAGGCTATAACCAATCGCTTGCATGGAGCCACTTTGTTGCTCACCTAAAAGCTCGCCAGCTCCACGAATTTCCAGATCTTCCGTCGCCAGCATGAAACCGGCCCCTAAATTCGATGCGCGCTGAATCGCATCCAGACGTTTCTCTGCATCTCCCTTTAACCCCTTGATTGAAGGTACCAGCAAGTAGGCATAAGCTTGATGGTGTGAACGTCCGACACGGCCCCGTAATTGGTGCAACTGGGCAAGTCCCAGCTTATCAGCGCGTTCAATTAAAATGGTATTAGCATTGGGAACGTCAATCCCGGTTTCAATAATGGTTGAACAGACCAGCACATTGTATTCTTTATGATAGAACTGCTGCATCACCTGCTCCAGTTCACGTTCCCGCATTTGGCCATGAGCAACCGCCACCCGGGCCTCAGGCACCAGTTCACGAATATTTTCAGCAGTGCGCTCAATGGTATCCACTTCATTATGCAGGAAATATACCTGTCCACCGCGCAGCAATTCACGCAGAATGGCTTCTTTAACCGACTCACTGGTCTGTTCCTGTACAAAGGTTTTCACAGCCAGACGACGTGCAGGCGGTGTAGCGATAATCGAAAGGTCGCGCATCCCGCTAAAGGCCATATTTAAAGTTCGTGGAATTGGCGTCGCGGTGAGAGTCAGCATATCGACATCTGCACGCATGGCTTTAATACGTTCTTTATCACGTACCCCAAAACGATGCTCTTCATCGACAATCATCAGGCCCAGATTTTTAAACTGGATATTCTGCTGCAAAATTTTATGCGTACCAATCACAATATCGACTTTACCATCAGCCAGGTCTTCAATGGTTTTACTATGGGATTTGCTTGAACCAAACCGTGACAGCACTTCAATACGGATCGGCCAGTCGGCAAAACGGTCTTTAAACGATTCATAATGCTGCTGTGCCAGCAAGGTGGTGGGAACCAAAACAGCCACCTGCTTGTTGTTTTGTACCGCAACAAATGCTGCCCGCATCGCCACTTCAGTTTTACCAAAACCAACATCGCCACATACCAGACGATCCATCGGTTTGGCCAGCTGCATGTCGTGCAAAGTTGCTTCAATGGCATTGGCCTGATCCAAGGTTTCTTCATAGGCAAAGCCGCTGGCAAACTGCATATATGGACTTTGTTCCAGTTCAAAGCTAAAACCGGGTTTAGAGTGACGGCGTGCCTGAATATGCAGCAGTTCAGCAGCAACATCATGGATTTGCTCCAGCGCTTTACGTTTTGCCTTGCTCCAGGCATCAGTTCCCAGTTTATGCAAGGGGGCCAAATCCGGATCGCCGCCGCTATAACGGCTGATTAAATGCAGATTGGTGACCGGAACATAGACCTTGGCAGCATCAGCATAATCCAGCTGTAAAAATTCATGTTCCTGGTCGTCAATACTTAAAGTGACTAGGCCAGCATAACGTCCCACACCATGATCGATATGCACCACAGGTGCACCAATACTCAGTTCAGTTAAACTGCGAATCAGGAATTCTTCGGATACTTCTTGCTGACGCTTGCGGCGGCGCTGCACCACCCGATGTTCATAGAGCTGGTTTTCCGAGATGATGGTAAGCTGATCAGGAATGACCAGACCCCGATCCAACGGTGCACTGGTAATGGCTATAGCATGTAAAGAGCTTCTGAATTGTGCATAATTTTCAACATTGGGAATGTCTCCCAGCGCTGGACGCAAGGCATCCTTGAGTGTTTCACGACGGCCAGCACTTTCAGCCACCAGCAGGACTGGATGATTGGCAGCATCAATATATTTTTTAACCGCAGAAAACGGTTTTTCCTGTTTTGGATCTACTGGTAAGCGCGGTGGAATTTCCGTATTGAAATTAATCACACCGCTTTTTTCAGCGAATGTTTCTGTTGAGGCAATAATTCTGGCAAACTGATTCAGCTGTTCCAGCACCTGATTCGGCTGCAAAAAGATGTCTTCCGGCGGCAAAATAGGCTGCTCGACATTATGACGGCGGTCTTCATAACGATGCAGCACATCTTTCCAGAAACTGGTTAACCCTTCCTCCAGATGCTTATCTGTAATGACAATGCCATTCTTAGGTAAGTACGCCATGAGGGTACTTTGCGTTTGCATCGCCTCTTTACTAAAGAATAAGGGAAAATAAAACTCCAGTCCTGGTGAGGCAATACCTTCTAATGCATCTTGATAGATTGGATTTTTCTTCGGATTTGCTGTGGGAAATTTTTCCGCATAACGGTCACGGAAAGTGGCGCGTCCTTCTTTAAGCGGAAACTCCTTGGCAGGTAATACAGAAAACTGTTGTAGCGTTTGGGTTGTTCTTTGAGTTTCAGGATCAAAAAACTTTAAGCTTTCAATTTCATCATCAAACAGATCAATACGAATGGGTGCACTTTGACCGGACGCGTAAATATCCATAATGCTGCCACGCACAGCAAATTCACCATGATCATAAACGGTATCGACCAGATGATAACCGGCCTGAATCAGACGCAGTTTTTGCTGTTCCAGTTCAAATTTCTGTCCCACTTGAATATCAAAATGTTCGCCCAATACCCATGAAGCCGGTGCAACACGCTGTGCCAAAGTTGATGCAGATAAAAGCAGCACGCCCTGCTTCGGCATATTGGATAAAATGGAAAGCCGCTCTGACATAATATCCTGATGGGGAGACAAACGGTCATAAGGCAAAATTTCCCAATCCGGGAAAATCGTCGGTTTAATCCCGTAAAATTCCAGTTCACTTTCCAACTGTCCCAAATGCTGATTATTTTTGGCCACCAAAATGAATAATTGCTTGCTTTGTGTGGCAATTTCTTTGAAGAGTAAAGCGGCAGATGAGCCTTGTAAATTACCGACCCAGCGTTTTTCGCCTGCTTTTAACTGTTGCAGATGGAGTTGAGAAATTTCTTGTTGGAACATGTATATAGCTTTTGGTCTAAATGACATGGACCGTATATTAACATGGGTTTTTTCTTGGTTGAGTTATTTTTATATACAGCAAATGATCGCATCTAAATCCTTTTAGATGCCGAGCACATAAGTCTTTGTCCAATTATTTTTCGCGCAGGAAATTACGATAGTAATCATTCAGTTTCTGAATGATCTGCTTGAACTGTAACAGGTTTTCTTCAGTATTACCCAAACGTGCAACAAAACGCTGACTGGCAATTTCCAGATCAATTTTTTCATTAATCAGAATGGCAGTAAAATATAGGGTTTTTAAATCATCAAAGTTGTTCAATTTGCGATTGGAAAAATAAGCCAAACGTTCAGACAGCTGATTGACCACGATTCCGTCCACAATATAGCCTTGTTCCGGATCAAACTGGATATTGTTTTCTTGAAGATACAGCTGTTCAGGAGAAGGTTTTGAACTTTTAAGCAGTCCTGAACCTGTAAATAGTCCAGCAAGTTTATTCAGCATGAGCATGGCATATAGAAAAAATCCCAGCTATTTTAACCCTGAGCTGCATTATCTTCATCCCTATTTTTTCATAAAAAAGATCGCTGTTTAAATTGCGATCTTTTTTATTCAGATCATGATTAAATTTTTGTAGCCAGCAATTAGCCAACCTGTGCCAAAGGTTCATGCTGTAAGCTTACTTCTGAAACCAGATTACTAAAAGCAAAAATTTCATCCAGCTGTGCTTGAGTCAGTAATTCCCTTTCCAAAACCACCTGCTGAATAGTTTTATTTTCAGCAATGCACTGTTTCCCAATTTCATCACATTTGGCATGTCCTAAAATCGGATCCAGCAAAGTGACAATGCCGACACTGCGCATTACAGCGTCATAACAGACCTGCTCATTGGCCTGAATACCTTGAATACATTTACGGTCAAGACTGACCACCGCCTGGGTGAGAAGTTCAATCGACTCATTAATTGCAACAGCAATCACCGGTTCCATGACATTGAGTTGTAATTGCCCGGCTTCTGCTGCCAGAGTCACGGTTAAATCGTTGCCAATGACCTTAAAGGCAATCTGGTTCACCACTTCAGGAATCACCGGATTGATTTTGGCCGGCATAATGGATGAACCCGCCTGTAATTCGGGTAAACGAATTTCCCCCAAACCTGCACGAGGCCCCGAACTTAATAGGCGCAAATCGTTACAGATTTTTGAAAGTTTCACCGCCAGACGTTTCAGGGTACTGGATAAAATAATAAATACCCCGCAATCGCTGGTAGCTTCGACATAGTCTTCTGCACCCACCAGATTCAAGCCGGTAATTTTGTTTAAGGATTGAATCGCTGCATGGGCATAACCTTGGGGTGTATTCACTCCTGTTCCAATAGCTGTGGCTCCCAGATTCACTTCCAGTAAAAGCTCACGGGTACGTTGAATCAGACGTATATCTTCCTTTAATAAGGTAGCAAATGCACGGAACTCTTGTCCCAAAGTCATCGGAACCGCATCTTGCAGCTGGGTACGTCCCATTTTTACCACAAATTGAAACTCTGTCGCCTTGATATATAAGCTATCAACTATTTTTTGAATCTGAAGCAACAAATTGTCCAGACTATAATAAGTCGCTAAACGTAAGGCTGTAGGATAGACATCATTGGTGGATTGCGATTTATTCACATGATCATTCGGATGAATGTGTTCATATTGCCCCTTATGAAAACCCAAATGCTCCAAGGCAATATTGGCCAACACTTCATTGGTGTTCATATTAATGGAAGTTCCTGCACCCCCCTGATAAATATCTAAAGGAAAAGCTTCACTCCATTGTTCAGGCGATTCGATTAAGGCATTACAGGCAAATTGTATAGCTTGGCTGACCTGTTCTGAAATTTTGCCAAATTCTAAATTGGCTTGGGCAGAGGCTTTTTTGACTTGTGCCAAAGCACGGATAAAGTGAAGCTGACTTCCCACCTTCTGATTAGAAATCTGGAAATTCTCCAGAGCCCTTACTGTATGAATGCCATAATAACACTCGGCGGGAACTTCTTTTGCTCCCAATAAATCACGCTCTATTCTTGTATTGTCGGGTTGAACTGTTGTCACTTTAAATATACTCACATGTATGCACTAGAATTGTGCAATTGAAAAAATATTAAGGCTTTACGCTATTTTAAATATTGTAAAAAGATATTTATTTGGCAATGCTCTTTAACCAAATACATGGACTCTGTAGCGAATGTAAGCATTTGTAACTATATTAGCACTTCCAATTTTCATCACTAAAAAATTAAGCGCAAAAATTTTTGAGCGTTATTTCTAATTCACAGTAGATAATTATTCGAACAAGATGAATGACATTAAGTTACACAATTATAAGTTATTTATTTTATTAAATTTTTATCAATTGTATCTAAAAATACATTCCGCTACATAACACGTGATTAAATCCCTTAGAAATGTTACAGAAGGTAATTTCAATTTTATGGTTGAATCAGCGCCTGAGTGAACCTGCACAAAAAATCATCTTGGAAAGATGTTATTCATAAGGACATAAGGATGCGCCCATGAGTCAACTTAACCCCACCCTCATCACATTTATTTTTTATATTATTGCCATGGTTGGTATAGGACTGTATGCCTATAAATCCACCTCCGACTTTTCAGATTACATTCTGGGCGGACGCAGTCTGGGCAGCGTGGTCACCGCCCTTTCCGCAGGCGCTTCCGATATGAGTGGATGGCTGCTCATGGGCTTACCCGGTGCAATCTATCTTTCAGGCTTGTCGGAAGCCTGGATTGCAATTGGCCTGATTATTGGCGCATGGCTGAACTGGCTGCTGGTCGCCGGCCGCTTACGGGTGCATACCGAAGTACAGAACAATGCCTTAACCCTGCCGGACTATTTCACCAGTCGTTTTGGGGATCGCAAGCGTATATTACGGATGATCTCGGCTCTGGTGATTCTGGTGTTTTTCTCCATTTACTGCGCGTCAGGCATGGTGGCAGGTGCACGATTATTCGAAAGTATTTTTGGCATGTCTTACACGACGGCACTCTGGATCAGTGCAATTGCCACCATCAGCTATGTATGTATCGGTGGCTTTCTAGCGATTAGCTGGACCGATACCTTTCAGGCAGGACTGATGATTTTCGCGCTGCTGCTGACGCCGATCATGGCCTATATGGCCATCGGTGATCATAGCCAGCAGTTTGCCACAATGATTGAAACGGCTCGCCCGCATGCCACCAATATGCTTTCAGGATTAAGTACGGTCGCCATTTTATCATCACTGGCGTGGGGCTTAGGCTATTTTGGACAGCCGCATATTCTGGTGCGTTTTATGGCAGCAGATTCAGTCAAGACCATTCCGGCAGCACGTCGTATTGGCATGAGCTGGATGATTCTATGTCTAGGGGGTGCAGTCGGAGCCGGTTTTATTGGCATTGCCTACTTCCAGCATCATGCAGAACTTGCAAGCGTGGTTTCCCAGAATCCTGAAACCATCTTTATGGAACTGACCAAAATTCTGTTTAACCCCTGGATTGCAGGCGTAATTTTGGCCGCCATTTTAGCTGCGGTGATGAGTACCCTGAGCTGTCAGCTTCTGGTCTGCTCCAGCACCCTGACGGAAGATTTGTATAAAGCATTCTTACGCAAAAATGCTTCGCAAAAGGAACTGGTTTGGGTTGGACGCTTGATGGTACTGGCGATTGCCGTACTTGCCATTATTCTGGCAAGCAATCCAAACAGTAAGGTTCTAGGACTGGTTGCCTATGCCTGGGCCGGTTTCGGTGCTGCATTTGGTCCGCTGATTATCCTGTCCTTGTTCTGGAAACGCATGACCTTAAACGGCGCGATTATGGGGATTATTGTCGGTGCGGTAACCGTTATTTTATGGAAAAACACCATGGCCAGTACCGGTTTATATGAAATTATTCCCGGTTTTATTCTGTCATTTGTGAGCATTGTCGTGGTCAGCTTATTAGAAAAAGCTCCTTCGCAAGAAGTACTTCAGCGTTTCGAGCAGGCTGATCAATTGTACAAGAAAGAAATGGCAGAACTGCAAAAGGGGCTACCCGCCCAATCTAAGAATGGAGGATAAAGCTTTGAGGATATTTTCTTTCACCAGATAAACTTCAAGGGGCATTAAGCCCCTTGTTTTATTTTTATCCTTTATTTTTCAGATAAATTTTAGAACTTTCCTTAATCACTTCCATCACCGGATAACTTCGTGTCTCTTTAATTCCGGGAAGACGCCACAGGACCTGCCCTGAAATTTTCCGGAATTCTTCCATATTGGCACAGCGGATTTTCACAACAAAATCAAATCCGCCACTGATCATGTGACATTCCACAATTTCAGGATATTGCATGATCGCATCAGAAAATTCCTCCAAAACATTGGGGGTAGTTTTATCCAGTAAAATCTCGACAAACACCACGAAACTGGCATTAAGCATGTCAGGATTCAGCTTGGCTTCATAGCCCAGAATAAACCCATCTTTGGTCAGTTTCTGTACCCTTGCCAAAGCCGCGGTCGGGGATAAATTTACTGCTTCGGCCAGTTTTATATTCGAAATCCGGCCATCATTTTGCAGAATATCTAAAATTTTGATATCTGTTCGGTCCAGGGTAAAAATCGGGCTGTACATCAGAATTATTCTCTAAAATGAACCAAAATTATAGTGAGTTATTCGGCATTCTTTCTGTAATCATAAATTATATAAAGCATTTTACTCAACAAAAATTTGGCAGTCACAGGATGTTGGCATGAATATAATGGACACTGAAACCCGCTTTGACCAGACAAAACCTCACTTTGGATATATTACCGAATTCAAAGAAAAAAATGATTATGAAGTTGAGGTAAATACTGCCTGGCGCCGTGCTGAACCTGACTGTGTTGAACATTTACTGGAACATAGCCAGATTTCTGAACAGCTGAACCAGCGTATTTATGATCTGGCATTCGATCTTGCTCATAGCTTACGGGAACGTAAAAGCTCGAACGGTAAAGCCGGGATCGTACAGGGATTATTGCAAGAGTTTTCACTTTCCTCTCAGGAAGGTATTGCCCTGATGTGTCTGGCTGAAGCCTTGCTGCGAATTCCGGACAGCGCGACACGGGACTTGCTGATTCGCGACAAAATCAATCAGGGCAACTGGAAAGAACATGTAGGGCAAAGCAGCCTGATGTTTGTCAATGCGGCTGCCTGGGGGCTCATGCTGACCGGAAAACTGATGGAAACCCCAAAACAAAAGACTTTATCCAGCGTGCTCACAGGGCTTTTAGCCCGTAGTGGTCGCGGGATTATCCGTAAAGCTGTGGATGTCGCCATGCGGATGATGGGCGAGCAGTTTGTTACGGGTGAAACCATTCAGGAAGCGCTAGAACATGCAGAACCGCTAGAAGATAAAGGTTTCCGTTATTCTTATGACATGCTCGGTGAAGCCGCGCTGACCGAACATGATGCTGAACGCTATTTCCAGGATTATAGCAATGCCATCCATGCCATTGGTCAGGCCTCCAAAGACAAAGATGTCTATGACGGCCCGGGTATTTCCATCAAGCTTTCCGCCCTGCATCCACGTTATCAGCGTGCACAAATACATCGCGTACATGAGGAGCTGTATCCAAAAGTACTGCAATTGGCAGAACTGGCAAAACGCTACAATATTGGCCTGAACATTGATGCCGAAGAATCCGAACGTCTGGAAATTTCTTTAGAACTATTAGAGCGTTTATGTTTTGAGCCGGGCCTTGCCGACTGGAAAGGCATTGGTTTTGTGATTCAGGCCTATCAGAAACGCTGCTTCTACGTGGTGGACTATGTGGTGGACTTAGCCACACGCAGTCAAAAACGCCTGATGATCCGTTTGGTTAAAGGTGCTTACTGGGACAGTGAAATCAAGAAGGCCCAAATTGAAGGCATGACGGACTACCCGGTGTTTACCCGTAAAGTGCATACCGACCTGTCTTATATTGCCTGTGCGAAAAAACTGTTGGCTGCGCCAGAGCAGATTTACCCGCAGTTCGCGACACATAATGCCCAGACTCTTGCAACCATTTATCATTTGGCCGATCCGAACCAATACTACAGTGGCCAATATGAATTCCAGTGCCTGCATGGCATGGGTGAACCACTGTATGAACAGGTGGTGGGCAATAAAACAGATAACAAACTGGGGGTGCCGTGCCGTATCTATGCCCCTGTAGGGAATCATGAAACCTTACTGGCTTATCTGGTAAGACGTTTACTGGAAAATGGCGCCAATACCTCTTTCGTCAACCGCATTGCAGATAAAAGCCTAAAAATTGAAGATCTGATTGAAAATCCGCATGCAGAGATTTTGAAAAATGCAGCCAAAGAATCACAGGTGGGTCAGAAGCACCCGGCTATTCCCCTAGCACCTGATTTGTACGGTGATATCCGTCCAAACTCAGCGGGTCTGGATTTAGCCAATGATCATGACCTGACCGACCTCAACCAGACTGCACACAACCTGAGTCAGCAGCAATGGCAAGCGCAGGTTTTGGGTAAAAACCTCGGTCTTGAAAATGACTCAAATGATGCAAGTTCGCAGTCACTTCTTATTGTCAATCCTGCCGATCATCTAGATATCGTGGGTCATGTACAGGAAGCAAGCGCTGATCAGGTCAATCAAGCCCTAGATCATGCCGTGAATGCACAAGCTGAATGGAGCAATACCGCTAAAGACACACGTGCCGCTTACCTACAGCGTGCAGCAGATATCATGCAATCACGCATGCAGGAACTGATGATTCTGTTATGCCGTGAAAGTGGTAAAACCTATGCCAATGCCATTGCCGAAGTTCGCGAAGCAGTCGACTTCCTGCGTTATTACGCAGCGCAAATGATCGATCTGGATCGAGATACCGTGATTCAACCCTTAGGTACGGTATTATGTATCAGTCCATGGAATTTCCCTTTGGCGATTTTTACCGGACAAATCTCAGCGGCACTGGTTACTGGAAATACTGTCATTGCCAAACCGGCTGAACAAACGCCACTGATTGCAGCGCAAGCGATTCAGATTTTGTGGGAAGCCGGCATTCCTCAAGATGTGCTACAGCTACTGCCGGGGCAAGGTGAAACAGTCGGTGCACAATTAAGCAGTGATACGCGTATTCAAGGCATCATGTTTACCGGGTCAACCGAAGTCGCCAAAATTTTGCAAAAGACCCTGGCGCAAAGACTGAGTCCATCAGGTCATCCTATTCCACTGATTGCGGAAACAGGTGGGCAAAATGCCATGATTGTTGACTCGTCGGCATTGACCGAACAGGTGATTCTGGATGTGGTGAGCTCGGCTTATGATAGTGCCGGCCAACGCTGTTCTGCCCTGCGTGTGCTCTGCGTGCAAGAAGACAATGCCGATAGTGTTATCCATATGCTGAAAGGTGCCATGCAACAACTGCGTGTTGGCAATCCCGCGCTATTAAAAACCGATATCGGCCCGGTAATTGATCTTGAAGCACAAAACAATATTCAGAAACATATTGATCAGATGCGTGGTAAAGGTCATTCCGTACATCAACTGATGTTAAATCCTGAACAGGATCAAAGCCTAGCACAAGGGACTTTTATTCCGCCGACTTTAATTGAATTGCCGAATCTGGACGATTTGCAGCGTGAAGTATTTGGTCCAGTTTTACATATGATCCGCTACAAATATGGTCAATTAGAACAGCTGCTTGAGCAGATCAATGCCAAAGGTTATGGTCTGACCATGGGACTGCATACCCGTATTGATGAGACCATTCAGACTGTCATTGCACATGCAGAAGTCGGCAATTTGTATATCAACCGTAATATTGTCGGTGCGGTGGTCGGTGTTCAGCCTTTTGGTGGTGAAGGCTTGTCCGGTACAGGCCCTAAAGCTGGCGGCCCGATTTATCTGTACCGTTTGATGCAGCACTGCTCTGCGAAAAAACTGGCTCGACCATTTGCAACTCAGGCACAAGCCACACAGCCAGCGCATCAGCCTTTATATGACGTGTTTTATCAATGGGCAGAAAAAACCTTCCCTCAATATCAATTGCAACCGTGCCCTGCATTCTGTGCTGGCCATCATTATGAATTGCGAGGTCCGACCGGTGAAAGCAATCAATATGTAGTGTTGCCAAGAAAACGCGTGCTGTCTTTAGCGGAGCAGGAACAGGATCAGATTCAGCAATTGGCGGCAATTTTTGCGGTTGGCAGCCAGCCTGTGGTTCTGGCTGAAAATACCTTTGTGCTCAAATATCTTTCTAAAATGCCCAAAGAAATTGAACAGCGTTTTGCCGTAATCCAGAACATTGAAAGCGCTGATTTTGATGCCGTACTGCATCACGGCAGTAAAGCACAACTGCAATACTTGCAAACTCAAATTGCTGCCCGTTCCGGGGCGATTATTGGCATCACGCATTTAAAACCGCTGGATCATAATATTCCTTTAGAACGATTGGTGATTGAGCATGCCATCAGTATCAATACCGCAGCCGCAGGAGGTAATGCCAGCCTGATGACCTTAAATTAAAACCTTAACCTCAACCCAAACTTAAAAATATACGTCAGCGCTTAACCCTATAACGACGTATCGTTTCCTCTTTGCCAAGTCAACTTCTCCCTGGTCTGGTTGACTTGGTTTCTTTTTGGTTTTGAAATCATTTAAACCATCCTGATTTTTTCCTTTGAATAAAAATCTGCCTTTATCATTCTTAATATCAAAAAAGCGCATTTGAATTTGAGTTCAATCACTATATTTCTGCTGCTGATTGGGGAATAAGTTTAGTCATCTTAGGCAAACTTTGTTACCATCCCTGTTTTCAATGTGTTTGTGATTTTTACTGCATATGACTTCAGCTTATCAGTTACAACTTGATGCCAAGATTGCACGTATTTCTGCTCAATTTGCCGAGTTTAATCCCCCTTCTTTAGAAGTATTTCAGTCGCCTGAACAAAACTTCCGTATGCGCGCAGAATTTCGGATTTGGCATACTGACGACGATATGTTTTATGCGATGTTTGAACGCAGTGAAGATAATCAAAAACAGGTGATTCGCATTGACGAATTCCCGATAGCCGATAAAAGCATTAACGATTTAATGCCTGTTCTGTTAAAAGAACTGAAAGCGACAGAAATTCTATCCAAGCGTTTATTTGAAGTTCATTTTCTAGCAACATTAAAAGGTGAAATGCTGGTTTCACTGGTTTACCGTTGCACACTCAATGCAGAATGGGAAGTTGCAGCAAAAGCACTGTCTGATAAGCTCAACATTAAAATTTATGGTCGTAGCCGTGGTCAACGTGTCATTTTGACAGATGATTATGTGGTGGAAGAGTTAAAAGTATTCGATCGTACTTATCAATATAAGCAAATCGAAAGCAGCTTTACCCAGCCGAATGCACAAGTCTGCCAAAAAATGCTGGAATGGGCATGCAATGCGGCCAAACAGTCAGATAAAGACTTACTGGAATTGTACTGTGGCAATGGCAACTTTACCCTGCCACTGTCCACCAAGTTCAATCGCGTACTGGCAACCGAATTGGCCAAATCATCGGTCTACGCGGCGCAGTGGAATATTGAACAAAACCAGATTGATAATATTCAGGTGGCACGTTTATCGGCTGAAGAATTTACCGAGGCCTATAATGGCGAACGTGAATTCCGTCGCTTGCAGGAAGCAGAAATCGACATCACCAGCTATGACTTCGATACGGTATTTGTTGATCCACCGCGTGCAGGTATTGATGATGAAACATTAAAACTGCTACAGCGTTTTGAACGGATCATTTATATCTCATGTAATCCGGACACTTTACAGGACAATTTAAAGACTTTATCGAGTACGCATAAAGTGACCAAATTTGCCTTGTTTGATCAGTTCCCTTATACCCATCACGTCGAGTCGGGTGTGTTACTGGAAAAAATTTAAACAATTTATTTCTTTGTTAAGTTTGTAAATATATTTACATCAATGAAGCTCAATTGAGCTTCATTTATATTTCATTGAAAATAAATCATTTATAAATAATTCTGAATAGAAAATCTCATAATATCGTTAAAGTGTTCAATTACTATCGGAAAATTAAAGGTTCAATTGATTCTTTTATAGCTTTGGTAGACTTGTATTCCTCAAAAAACTGGATATATTTCGATCTATGTTAGGTTGTGTATGAAGGCTCTATGAGTTTTTGGCAAAAGCTGTTTTCTGCTCATCAACAGCAAAACGAACACAAGAATCAAATCTCGTGTGTTGAAAATGATTGCTCTTGCAAATCAAATGAACAATTGATCCAGGCTTTAACTCAAACAACAGATGAAAAAGTCATCATTGGAATTAAGAAAGTTTTAATTTCAAGAGGTTATAGCCGAAAAGAGTTAAATGAATTACAGCATCTACCACTGCGACAATAGAGTCTAAACCCTCTATATGAAGGCATTTAGTCAACTAAATGCCTTTTTATTTGCCCCCGAAAATTGTTATATAGCCCATTATGGCCAAATTTTAATACTTCGAAACATAGTTCCCATCATTTTTCCAGAATCTGCTATGCCACACAATGTAAAAGTGCTCTACTAGAATAAGAATTTTAACAAACCGATAGAACAGCCAAGCAAGTAAGAATAAAAGCAAGCAAGAATACAAGATAAAAAACAACAAGAGCAAAAAATAAAAATAAGCCTAAAAAGGAAAATATATGAAACGGTATTATCCTGGACTGGCAATATTATGCAGCCTAATCTCAAGTCATAGTCTGGCGGCAACCATGGATCAATCAGGACAATCCGTGTTGCCTTTTCTAGAATCAGGGCATTATTTTGAAGCCTCCATTACTGCTGCCGATCCTGAAGTGTCCGGGCATACCTTAGGTTCACGTCCAGATCTGGTTAATCCTGACAGTGCTGATAATACAACCGATAATATTGCCCAGACTTTCCAGTACCAGAGTGCCGCACTGAAACTGCAATTCGTTCCAAATTTCTCTTTTGGCATTCTCTATGATCAGCCATTTGGTTCAGATTTACACTATCCATTAAAAGACAATGGCAGTTTCTCCGATACCGCACTGAGCCAGCAAGGTACTCAGGTCAATGTCGACAGCCAAAACCTGAGTTTTATTTTAGGTTATCAACCTGTCAAAAATATTAACCTGTATGCCGGTCCTGCCTATCAAACCGTGGAAGGTCATGTCGCGCTACGTGGGCTGGTATATGCCCAATTTAATGGTTATAACGCCAAATTTAAACAGGATGCTGGCCTCGGCTGGAAAGCGGGTCTTGCCTATCAGTTTCCCGAGCTCGCACTAAAGGCTGCCTTGACTTATCACTCGAAAATAAATCATAAAATCAATGTAGAAGAAAACATTTTGGGCACACCTCTACTCCTAACAGACAATGCCAAAACCAAAATTTCTACCCCACAATCGGTCAATCTGAATTTCCAGACCAGTATCATGAGCGGAACTTTACTGTACTCGAACATACGATGGGTCAACTGGAAAGATTTTGTGATACGTCCTACCCAGTTCGGCGCATTATCGGCACTTGCCACCACGACCCTTAGTAATGGCAGTTATAGCGCAGGATTTAATCTGGATGATTATCAAAAAGACCAATGGAGTGTGACCTTAGGCATGGCACGACAATTAACCACGAAATGGTCCGCTGCTTTTGATCTCGGCTGGGATTCAGGCACGGGTAATCCTAGATCAATTTTAAATCCTACCAAGGGTTACAAAAATATAGGCTTGGGATTTCAGTTTAATCCTGAATCCAACTATTTTATTTCAGGGGGGATCAAATACTATTGGCTTGGTGATGCCACCGCACAAGATGGCACTTATTATCTTCCTCTTCCCGGGGTATCTGAAGCTTCACAGGTCGGTGAATTTAACAACAACCATGCGATAGGCTATGGTTTAAAAATTGGCTACAGGTTTTAATGGCTGGCGAACTTCATTTATTGAGTAGCACAGTTCTGTTGATCAATATAGGCCACCATCGGTCCCAGATTAAACAATGAATCTGAACGTTTTAACTGCGGAATATAGGCACTAGAGATTGAGCCGTCCAGATACAAGGCATTTTGCACTTTAAGCTGTTGTTGAAAAAATTGTGCAAATTGATAAAAACTCAACGCATTTCGACTGATCACAAAATATAAGCTTTGATCTTTAATCCCGACAGCATTTCTGATCTTAAAGGAATCTGAATCTTTTAAAAATTGGGGATTAATCTGCCCATCAATCACCAGCATAGGCCCCGATTGCGTCGCGTATTCGGCATTAAACTTGAGCTTTTGATAACTTTCTGTCTTTGCGATCAGGCTGTGATGCCGATTCCAGGCCAATACGCCATTGGGTTGCAGATAAAAATTGCCATATGCCTGTTTGACCGTGTTCAGTTTTTTCTGTTGCCGAGCTGCTTCAATATATAACCCGACCGGAGAATAGTCTGCATGATACATCCCGGCATTCATGGCAAAGAGCAGCTTTTCACATGCTTTCAGCTGTTTTGCCACAGCTTTAAATTTACCTAAGGGTTGATGGGTCTGGCGATCATTTAAAAACAGGCGCAAGTTTTGTGGCTGATCAATCTGAACAATGTCTACATCTACAATATCAGTCTGCCAGCGCCGGGTATAAAGCTCTGCATAGGTGATACTGGTCAAACTGAGTAAGGTGATAACTGCACATTTTATTAACAATATTTTCTTCATGCTGCTATGGCTCATGAGGTATGCTGAATCCTGACATTTTTAATGCGCTGTAGTGTCATAAAAGCTAGTCAACTCAGTGAAATAGTCGATTCTTTTATAAAGAAGCAGTAAACTAAGTCACTAAAATATATTTGTAACTTTATTGGTTAAACGTCTACATGCAACAGCAGAAAATACGATTTCCTTTAGGGACGCATCTTATCGTTAAACATTTTGGATATTCTCATCACGGCATTTATGCAGGACGTGGCCGGGTTATTCATTATTCAGGTTTTGCCCATTTATTTAAGAAACGTCCCATTGAGATTACCTCACTGGAAAAATTCAGCTTTGGTAAAACCATTATTATCCAGCAATATAACAATCCTAAATTTCGCGGCCGCAAAGTGGTACGGCGTATGCGTTCACGAATGAACGAAAACCAGTATCATCTGATTATTAACAACTGCGAACATTTATGCACCTGGGCCATTACCGGTGTGGAAAGCAGTCCTCAAGTCATCCGCATGATGAACCGTTTAACCACTATTGGTTATGTCAGCTCTCTCATGAGTTTTATGAACAGCATGCTGCTGACCCTCACCACCACCTGTTTTGCATTGGTGTTGTACATCAAGAAAAAGTTACGTGATAAAGCAAAAAAACAGATTCCGCATTATTTATGGTTAAAAGAACAGAATCCCAAGCAGTGATCGAACCGGTCTGTCTTTTCCATTGCAGCCATAAAATTCCAAGTGGCCTCAACCAGAACAGGAGATGTTTTAGTGAGCTGCAGGATGACGCTTTTTCTATCTGTAGCTCCTAGGCTTACCCCCGATCCATGACAGTTTATATTCAGATTTAAATCACCCCCATTTCGACAAATGGCGGAAACTTGTCATTGACCAGATTTAACTGCGCTCCATATTCCAGGTAAGCCTTACAGCCATCCAGCACAGTGGTGAAACCGCTTGTTTGCTCAATCACAAAAGTAATTAAGTCTGAGCCTTGCAGAGAAATATCATAATTGCGAATGCGAAGATAAGTCTCTTGTTCTGTTAACTTCTCAAAAATAAAATCTACCGTGCTCTTGGGTTCTCCCCAAGTAAACTGGATCAGTTCATTATGAATCAGCTGTTCGACATAAACACTGCGGGTCACTTCATCTTTTTCCCAATACCAGTCTACCGTTCTGTTTTCTATCAAGTGTCCGGTAGATGAAGTAAACCAAAACTTGCTGGTGATTTCGGGGTCAATAAAGGCATTAAACACCTCTGCAACCGGTTTGCGAATTAACATCTGGGTTTCTATGACTACGCTCATTGCGTTCTTCCTTTTTATTCTTCTTCTTAGAACCTATCCAGAATATTTTCTATGCAAAAGTAGCCTTAAAAAGGCTAAA